>ENA-ORMS01000102-ORMS01000102.1-human-gut-metagenome-genome-assembly--contig:-NODE-102-length-95642-cov-19.134150_pt1 | contig 95642 bp, 69 predicted proteins | sample MGYA00242104_ERZ508997 | MGnify/ENA primary metagenome ERZ508997 (study PRJEB26280, sample SAMEA2338704) | human gut metagenome | biome: human gut; feature: human-associated habitat; material: faeces...
CTCCACAGCCATAATCACACTCGGCGGTCTTTGTTCCATCTGCCTGACAGGTTGCATTGTTGTCCGATATATAGTTTGTGAAGCTATGTTCCTTCTGTGGATCATCCGCATTCTCTACTGTGTCTGTTGATCCACATCCATAGTCACACTTGGCGGTCTTTGTTCCAGCATTCTTGCAGGTTGCATCATTGTTTGGTACGTACTTTGTAAATTTGTGATCTAACTTGCTTCCCTCATCTGCTATCGTGTCTGTCGCTCCACAGCCATAATCACACTCGGCGGTCTTTGTTCCATCTGCCTGACAGGTTGCGTCATTATTTGATACATACTTCGTAAACTTGTGCGTAAGCTTGCTTCCCTCATCTGCTATCGTGTCTGTCGCTCCGCAGCCATTGTTGCACTTTGCCGTCTTCGTGCCATCTGCTGTACATGTGGCATTATTATCAGACACATAGTCTGTAAATGAGTGGCCTGTAGCAGGGGTGTCCACTGTCTTTGTATCCGTCTTGCCGTCATATTCAGCAGTGTAAATGGTTACACCATCCGCCGTACATGTTGCAGTTGTTCTGCTGGTCACCGTACATTTCTCGCTGACTACATCACCGCATCTGGAGCACTTGGCATCAGCGGTACAATCCGTGCCATCCCATGTGAATTCTACATCGCCATACTTATGTGGAAGGCCTTTTATATAGTAATAATTCGTGCCCTGCCAATTAACTCCATATATCTTTGCTTCGAAATCAAATCCCACATAACCCTTAAAGCCACAGGTTACATTGTCGGTTAAAAGATTTGTGATCGTACCTGTCGATTCAAATGCGGCATCACAACTATCACATTTTAACGATACATCTGCTGTCATGGCATCAATATCAATACCATTTACCGTAAGCTTACCTTTTTTAAATGTATGCACATGTCCCAGCTCACTTCCAAGTGAGAAGAACGAAACCGTGTATAAGAGTGGTGTCTTAACTCCAGTCACGGAAACCGTGAACACATCACCGTCATTGTATCCCGTTATATCACTTGGTCTGAACACGATGGTTCCACTCTGAATATAGTTAGTGCAATTGAAATATCCATCCGCACTGTCCTGGGAGAAATTCCATACCTTTCCGTCACTCTGTCTTGTCAGCGTCACCTTGACATCACTTGCAGTCTCGCTGGATCCGGTAAATACACTCCACGGCATATTCTTGTCAAAATATTCCACAGGCATGTTCTGCGCCGGCCATGAGATGTTCTTTATCGATGAAGTATAGCTCCTGTCAAATGAATGCATGTTGTAATAATTGTCGACCACTCCAAAGCCTGTCTTTCCCATGGTAGGATTCAGACACCAGGCTCTATGTCCAACGCTGCTTATATTTCCTTCATCTTCATCGCTCATCCATCCAAAAACTATACATTTGTTCAGCGTCGAAAAGCCCCAGGCTATATTGCTCTCACTGCACCCTTTGTATGCAAGCTGGTACAAATCATCACTCATGCCAGAAGGCTGCTTCGGATGATGATCGATAGCTTCATATATCTTGCCTATCAGGGCTCCTGCCTGACACTCCTTATTGAATTCTTCATCAAGTGTTACATCGTAATTAAGTCCGGCTATGTATCTGATATTGTTGAGCATTGCGATACCGCTGTTGAGCGTCGACTCGTCCAGCACGCCTGCACTATAAGGCTGTTCGGCCGAATAATTCGTCTTATACACTGTGTCATCTGTGATGAGTGCACCGCTGTCCTTGATATGTTTTATTATTTCCTCCTGTGTATGACTTTCGACTCCCAGTCCACTGGCCGCAGCAAGCGTCGCAGTATCTTCGCTCTCACTGGCCGTCGCACCGTATGCTTTAATAGATGATACCGCCCCAGGCATCGTTCCCATCATCACCAGCGACAGCAGCACAGCCATCGTTTTTCCTAACTTTTTCATATATCCCTCCTGATCCTGAATATTATAATTCCTGATTTTATAAACTCCTGATTCTATAGTAGCACCCGGTTATGAGCCTTGCAACCATGGAAATCCCCTAAAGTCGCCATATAACAAAACAGGGCACCATCAAAATCTTGATGATGCCCTGACAAAAGTCTATAAACGTCTGGCTATATGATATTCTATTTTCTCACACTAACACTCTTCGCACTGCTCCAGTTAGAATAAGATACCACTCCGCCTGATTTTTTGAAGCTTCTGATTCTCACGTAATAAGTCTTCTTCTGTAAGCCGGTGATGGTCTTTGAAAGATTATTATAACCGGTCACACCTACAGCCTTTGCTCCACTGAACTTTGCGTTATCTGCGTACTGGATCTGGTATCCTGTAGCCTTTGAGTTCCTGGTGTATGTGATCTTAAGTGATCCCGATGCCAGATTGCTTGTCTGCTTTATCACAGGCGCTGCCATATGATAAGCCGCCTTAGGTGAACTTGCTGTGGAGAAAAGAGTCACATCTCCACTCTTTCTGTATACATAAATCTTATATGCATATCTGTTTCCATTCACCCTGGCCACTTTATCTGTGTATGTTGTAAGTCCGATATCACTTATACGCTTTATACGCTTGTATGCACCGCCATTGACATTTCTATATATGACATAGCCAGTTCCATCAGGCACTTTGTTCCATGTGAGCTTCATTCCGCCATATACATTTGTCACACTTCTAACAGATGTGCTCATAGGATAAATTCTGAAAGAGCCTTTCAGGGTTCCTTCATAGTCACCACGGAATGTCATAGTAACATGTACGATTCCTGATGATATATTATCATCATAGCTCAATATGTACTGGGAGCGAGGTATCTGCTCTCCGTCTGTATCGTATGCAGTGACGCTTGCTGTCTTCTCCGATCCGTCATATAACATTCTGCTGTTGTTTGTCACAACCTTATCTATAGCTGCTATTTTGCCTGTTTGAATTATCTTTCCACACTCAGAGCATCTTCCTGATACCACTCCATCGCTGTGCACACGTGCCTTCTTTGTAACTATGCGCTCATCTGTGAGGCTGTGCGGAAGCATGCTTCCCTTATCTGTGATAGTATCTGCAGCACCGCAGCCATAATCGCAGTGTGCTGTCTTTGTTCCATCTGCTGTGCACGTTGCATCGCCGTTTGATACATAATCTGTGAATACGTGTGGAATCTTCGTTCCTTCATCTGTTACCGTATCTGTAGTACCACAGCCGTAGTCGCAGTGTGCTGTCTTTGTTCCATCCGCTGTGCACGTTGCATCGCCATTTGATACATAGTTTGTATATACGTGTGGAATCATCGTTCCTTCATCTATTACCGTATCTGTAGTACCACAGCCGTAGTCGCAGTATGCTGTTTTTGTGCCATCTGCCGTGCAGGTCGCATCTTCATTTGATACATAGTTTACAAATACGTGTGGAAGCCTGCTTCCCCTATCTGTAACTGTGTCTGTTGCTCCGCAGCCGTAGTCGCAGTGTGCTGTCTTTGTGCCATCTGCCATACACGTTGCATCTTCATTTGATACATAGTTTGTATATACGTGTGGAATCATGCTGCCTTCATCCGTCACTGTATCTGTTGCTCCGCAGCCATAGTCGCAATGTGCTGTCTTTGTTCCATCCGCTGTGCACGTTGCATCACCGTTTGGTACATATTTTGTATATACGTGTGGGATCTTGCTTCCCTTATCTATAACTGTATCTACCGCTCCGCAACCGTAATCACATTTTGCCGTCTTTGTGCCATCCTTTGTACATGTCGCATCATTATTTGACACATACTTAGTGTATTTGTGTGCCAGCTTGGTGCCTGGTTCTACCACTGTTTTTGTGTTTCCGCAGCCATAGTCGCAGCTCGCGGTCTTCGTGCCATCCTTTAAACACGTCGCATTCCTGTTCGACTTATACTTCGTATATTTGTGCGCCAGCTTAGTTCCTGTATCCGTAACTGTCTTTTTTGTACCACAGCCATAGTCGCAACTAGCTGTCTTCGTGCCATCCTTTGTACACGTTGCATTCTTGTTTGACGTATACTTCGTGAATTTGTGTGCCAGTTTTGCCGCAGCCACTTTCTTTGTAGAAGTATAGCTTCCATATGTCGCTGTATATATAGTCTGTCCCGCAGCCGTACAGGTCGCAGTCGACTTGCTTGTCACCTTGCAGGCCGTCTTGCTTGTCTTCTTGCATCTCGAGCAAAGTCGCGATGCAGTACAGGATGTTCCGCTCCACGTAAATGTTGGCTTTCCGTACATATGTGGAAGAGACGTCACCTTAGCTTTTCCTGTACCATTGTATTTCTTGCCATTAAGAACAACTCCAGAATACGAATAACTAACAGTTCCTGTGTAACCGCAGCTCACTCCGCTGGTCGTAATCTTTATACTTGTCGTCGCTTTGTATGACTTGTTGCACTCATTACATTTTCCAGTGACAGTCGCCTTCATGGTGTTGAAGTTTGGGCTTGCTGAAAGTGATAATTTGTGATTATGACTGGCTTCTCCCAGTGAGAAAAACGTAACCGTATATGTGACAGGTTTGTTGACTCCCGTCACATTTACCGTAAATGAATCTCCTGCCCTATATCCGGCAATTCCCTTTGGTCTAAATACAATCGTACCTTCCTGATAATCGTTACTGACGTAGAAATCTCCGTTTGCCTTGCCCTTTGAAAATGACCATGTCTTGCCGTCGCTCTTTCTCTTGAGCGTAACCTTTACCCTGCTTTCCGTCTCATTCTGTCCAGTGAACAGGCTCCATGCATAATCTTTATCAAAATACTCTACTGGCATAGTCTGTGCCGGCCAGGCCACATTCTTTATCGAGCTATTGTTACTCTTATCTATTGCATACATAGACATATATATTCCCGCAACACCAAATCCGGTTTTACCCATAGTAGGATTCAGACACCAACCGCGGTGTCCAACGTATCGTATATTGCTCGAATCACTGTCTTCCATCCAACTATACAGTATGCATGAATTCAATGTGGAACTACCCATTGCTATATTGGAACTGCTGCATCCGGCATACCCCTTTTTGTACAGAGCATCACTCATACCTGACGGTTTTCTTGGATCGTGAGTCAGATCATCAATGAGATAATCCACATATGCTCCCGCCTGACACTGAGCCGTATATGTGCTGTCCAAAGTAACATTGTAATTAAGTCCCGCTATGTATCTTACATTGTTCAATGTGGCAAGAGCCTTCTTCAATGTGGCATCGGAAAGCGCTCCCTCATAGTATGGAGACTTGGTTTTATATGCTTTCTTATAAGTCACTGCATCCGATGGATACGCCCCATTTTTCTTTATCTGGGCTATGATATCACTCTTTGAGTGTTTTGCCACGCCAAGGCCGCTTGCCGCCGCCAGTTCAGCCACAGACTCTTCCTGATCATCCTGATTCTGCGCTTCTGCAACAGGCTCTTCCTGACCTTCCTGGTTCTGTACTTCTGCAGCATACACCCTCTGAGCCGAGCCATACGCACCTGACCCCGCACAGACAGTGCTGCCTGCCATGGCAAATGCCATTATCACCGCCAGTGATCTTGCAAATTTTCTCATTTGAAATCCTCCCTTTCTCTGCAGCTAACGCCACTGTATATATCATACAGTGGCGCTAGTTATTTCATATGCGTGCCACTTCATCAGCAACCAACACATTCAGATTTTATTTGCTCACAGTAACACTCTTCGCACTGCTCCAGCTAGAGTAATAAGTCACTCCCTTAACTTTCTTATAACCACGCATTCTTACGTAGTATTTCTTCTTCTGAAGATTTGCGATCGTCTTACTTGTAACCTTGCTGGACGGTATCGTCACGATCTTTGCATTTTTGAACGCATTATTTCCTGAGTACTGTATCTGATATCCAGTAACTGCTGTGTTCTTTTTCCATGTCACAGTCAGTTTCTTTACAGATTTGTTTGCTGCGCTGCTTACACCAACAGGCTTTACGTAATACTGAGCCTTTCCAGCACTTGCAGCCGCACTGCAGGTAACTCCGGATACGGTCTTGTATGCCTGTACCCTGTATGCATATCTCACACCCTGTTTATTTGCCGCTGTATCAATATATGACAGTGTCTTATTTGACTTGATCGTCTTGATAGTAACATACCTGCCATTTCCTTTTTTGCGCTGTATGAGATATCCACCGGCATTAGTTGACTTACTCCAGGTTATCTTGATACCACTTGCTGTGTTCTGAGTCCTTGTTATGGCTGATGCCTTTGGTACTATCTTGAAACTTCTGGATGAAGTTCCAGAATATTCACCCTTAAATGTTATCTTTACAATAACCTTTCCTATGCTCTTAGTGTTAGGATATGTAACTGTGTACTTTGTGGCAGGGATAACTTTGCCACCGGAATCCTTCACCACAACTCCCGGCTTGTGAACCTTATTGTCATACGTATATGCTGCCTGACTAAGTTTCACAGACGAAATCCTTTTTATAACGATCTTGCTTGTGCTCTCACCGCCACACTTTGTACATATGTGAGCCTTATAGCCATCAGCCTTTGAAGTAGCCTTCTTTACAAGAGTCCAGCCTCTTCCAAAGCTGTGTCCTGTGGCCGGTATCTTTGCTGTCACATACTTTCCAAGCTCCGGATCATATCTTCTCTTTGAACCAGTTGCTGTACAAGTCGGCTCTTTTACAACCTGCCACTCCAGCATATCTGCAGGTGCGATGTAGAATGCACCACCGTCCAGATCTGCTAAAACCTTAAGATAATATACATCGCCCTTTTTCAATTTATTTTTCAGTACGTCTGTAGCATTCTCCCATGAACCACCATCCGCAGGCATCATGAAAGCTTCATCATACGCACAGTCTGTATCATAGATTCCGTCCGCAGGGACAACCATCTTATAAATATAATATCTGGCATTACCCGATGTATTCTCTGGCAATTTCTTATATGATGCATTATCTGTGAACTTCAAAGACTCTATATCGTCTTTATTGCTGTACGTAATCTTATATGTATCTGTGATTCCCGCAACATCAGCCTCTACAAATATTTCACCACTTTCAAGCAATCCAATACTGTACTCTATTCTTCTTCCATTTGACAGCTTATTTGCCCCGGAGACAGTCTCTGTCGTTCCGTCAGCATATGTCACTTTTAATTCGACTGAATTATCTCCAAATATATCTCCAAATTCCTTATATATCTGACCCTTATATCCTGTGATCTCCACATCGGCTATGCTGTTCGGTCTGCGGATTGTAATCTTGTAATCTGCCCCTGTTGCCACTTCAATCTTATATGTTATTCCAGCTCTCAGACGATAGGATGAAGATTTCGCTTTAACACTATTTCCATCCTCATCTGTTACGCTTATCTCACCCGTACTGTGTTTCGAATCAATATCAACAATATAATTTCCTGTGATCGCAGGTTTGAACACAAATGAAAACATGTCATCCTCTGAAGATGCAGTATCAAATGTCTCGCCCTCGACAAGTTCCTTTACCTCAATATGGATCTCCTCGACATCAATCCTGATGGCAGGAATGTAATTCCATACAGTAGAGTTTTTATTTAAATATCTAAATTCAACTACAGCCTGTTTATCGCCATCTGTCTCCTCAATACTGTACGCGCTCTGAATTGTATTGTCATATTTGTCATAGTATCCTCGAGATGTGGAACTGTAATCCTTTATTTCATAGCTGTCATCACCGTATTCCACTGTAAACTGACCTGATACTATCATAGATCCGTCATCAGCATATATCGCACGGAAATCATCAGAGTATAACTTTATCCCCGTTATCGCCTCATACTTTACCTTGGAAAGCAACACGCTGAATGTTGATGCAGCACTGTTTTCACTATACAATTTGACTTTGAATGTATACTTAACACCCTTCTCAAGTTTCGATCTGAGTGCAAAGTTTTCACCATCACCGCTGTCGTCATCAGATGCAATATACTCATCATTCTCGTACAATTCTGCAAAAGTATCGCCACTTCCATAACTCTGTATTTTATATTCTCCCGTCTCCTCCGGAGTAAATGTAAGTTCTGCATAATCTTTTCCAGAAAGTGTCAGCTCCTTGCTCTCATCCAGACCAAGTTTTTCCTGTATATGTACTGTGTCCTTAGTGTTTACCTGTACCGTGACAGATTCGCCGGCATCAAGTTCTGTGACGATGTAATATGACTCTCCCTTTTTTACAGATTCTACATATCCCTTTCCACAGAAATTCGACAAATGGCCATCTCCGTCAAACGTATATACGTCTGCTCTAATAGTACTGTTGAATATAACATCCTGATCCTTTTCCGGAGTAAACTTGTACACTCTTGTACACTTTTTATCAGACTTATTTACATCTGTGAATTGCTCATCGATCTTCAATTCCTGTACTATGAATTCATCAATCTTCTTTACTGATATCTTTGTACCTTTTACCTGACAGGAATCTGACATATTAAGAGTCTTTGCAACAACAGTATATTCACCTTCTCCATATATCACCCTGTCGGCATCTCCATATACAACTCCTTCTGCATCAAGCAAACACAAGGACAAGCTGTCAGTAGTACCATGCACCACTTCCTTAGCGCCATCTGCATATGTAATAGTCGTTGTCACATCACCAGAAACTACATAATCACACTCACACAGATACTCATCCTTATCGACTTCAGTATCAAGCGACACAACCTCTGGAACAGCAGATGCAGTAACCTTGGTAATTTCCGCATCTCCTCCCGGAACAAAATACAGATATATCACATCAGTATCCAGCTCAACGATATCCGAATAAGTATATGGATTGGCATAAGAAGGTTTTGGATTCAATCGTTTTCCATCTGCGTCATATACTTCAAGATTGGCCAGCAGTGCATTTGCCTTAAATGACAGACACCTCACTCCCTCAGGAACATTTGCCTTGTACATATATGTGGTCTGTGCCTGATTCAGATATAAAGGCTTCGATATATCCCACTCACCATCATACGCATCTGTCACATCCCACACTTCAAATGGTATCTCAATCGGTGCGACATCCGCATAGACATTGCCATGTCTTGACACAAGCTCAAGTACAGTCTTGTATTTACCCTTTGACAGATATGTGTTATATTCACCATCAGACAGATCGCACTCCACATATTCTAAAGTATCTTCATCATACCTAAGCAGTGATGTCTTTACAGTGTTATTCCATGAATCCACCGCATCATTCGTATGTAAATTCGTGTATTTTTCCGTGCCTCCATCGTAGATTATGTAACAACCTGACTCTGTCTGCTCTCTAAGCACTCTGCCATATACCGCACCTGACATATAGATATATCTGGAATATATACCGTTCTCATCAAGTTTCCAACTAACTGGCAGCTTGTACTCCCCAGCCTTACTAAGTTGAACATTCATAGTCCATGAATAAACGTTATTTCCCCATTTGTCATATGTTCCGCTTGCTGTGTCTATATAATAAGTAATTCCTTTTTCCAGAAACTTACTGTTTTCTCCTATAGCATCACGGATCAGCTTATATTCATCGCCTGATGCATCTTCATGATAAATATACAATCTCACATCTGTACCGAAATCATATATACCTGTCACATCAGGAGTAAACTTGTAGATTGCATGTGCTTTTTTCTCTGTATCGATCGCATTTGCTCCTGTATGCAGAATTCCCTTTGCCACATCGCTTATCTTGCATACCTCTATATCATATCCACTCGTTATTCCACTATCTGTATATACCTTCACATAAGCTTGTCCAATTGGCAGCTCATATGCCGGATATGATGTCTCACCGACATTGTATGATACATAAATTTTCTCTCCGTATCTCGTATTTACGTCTCCATACCCCAGAACATTCGACTCAGTTTCCCCATTGCTGTATATCACCTTTATTCTGGCATCTTTTGCAAAACCCATGTCGATACTATATATAAATGTTGTATCTGCCGGAGCTTTCTCAATCTCAATGGAACTGATACACGGTTTTATACTGAGATCCACCGTCCAGTCATATATATCTTTGCCATCATCATCTGTAAGCTCCTTACAAAACATTACGTAATAAGTTGTACCTTTTTTTAATACAGTATTGCTTTGTACCCGAATCGCTCCTCCATCCGCTATTCTGTATATAGAAGCATCCGCTACAGGGCTCATACTGACACGTCCATCATATGGCATATCAAGTTTGTATATATTGTTACTATAAGTTTCTGAATTATAGGCGCTATGAATCTTGTTTGTTCCAGCAGACAACTTTGGGAAATCCATATCTGCAATTGAAACAATCTGAATCTCCTGGCTCCCCACCTTATTCCAGGTCTCTCCGTCTTCACTTGCAGCTACAGACAATGTATATGTGCCTGCCGAAGATGGCAATACTCCTTCATACTCTTGAGAATTCCAATCGGATCCTTCAGAAGCTATATACAGTTTATACTGCTTGCCATACCTGTCCTCCAAGTCATAGTAAGACCTGCGGTCAAGCATCTCCACTCTGCCATTCTCAAGTGTCACAGATACCTTCATATAATCCATGACATTCGTTTCGAACTGCATTGGAAAATCTGTCCGTGACATTACAAATTCTGCACTGACAGGAGCTGAATATAACTGGGCTATAATATGCGCATTATAATCCCGTCCACCATATTCATAAAATTTATATCCATTCAGACCGATATAATAATCCTGTCCAGCAGTGAGGGAATATGTCTTAATTGCACTATCACTCACATTTACCTCTGAGTAATCAGATGTATATACAGATATTTCATAATTTCCATCTTCAATACCATAAAAAACATAATCTCCTGTTTCAGTCGGTGTAAATTTATAATATCCTGGCATATATTCATGAGTAGCCAGTGTCCTGGTCTCCGACTCACTTATAACCTGTCTGTTGGAAAAATACTCATTCGAACTCTGTACATAGATATCATAAGATGCCCATATCTTTGTCCCTGCAACAGGCTCAATCTCTGCAGCATCGTTTGAATCCATCAGTTCTACTGTATATTTTCCGGCTTTAAGTGAATGAGCATCACGGTAGCTCTGTGTTGTTCCATTATCAGTGTATGTGTAATTTCCACCCTCATCCTTGATCCACATAGAATAAACAATCCCATTAGAGTAAAAATCCGGACCACCCAACATTGTAGATATATCTGAACTACCATCCACTTCTTTAGATTTAAAAAGATAACATACATAAGTTTGATAGTAAGCACCTTCAAGGAAATTGGTATAAGGCTCAGATATATTTATTTCCTTCGGCTGCTTTACCTTCTCCACTACTATATTGAATGATCCTTTCACGTCGCCATGATAGAATCCAGCTTTCAATATATAAGTCTTCCCCGCTATAAAACTATAAACCAACTTGAAGTTACTACCATAGCCACTATTATCATTCATCTGCAGATAACGTCCATCCGCATCATATAAATATGCTATAGTGTCATCGTCACCGGTAGAATATATATTCAATGTAGCACTCTCTGCCGGCGTAAATCTAAATTCCTTCATCGCACCGGATGTTATATTCACCCTTGTAACACCTTCACTGATATCCACAACTCCATCGGCATCACTCGGTGTCGCCTCTGCAACCTGAGCCGCATCTCCGGTGTCCTGCGCATACACAGCGACAGCCGGAATATTCACACTGGTCACAGCGATAACAGCTGCCATGAACATTGCGAGATATCTCTTCAACTTTCTCATATTACGTCCTCCCTTCGACCTTTCATAAACCTTTTAACAACAACTGTCGGTTACATCATATCGGCATACATCATCATGAATCAGCACACTTTATCATTATTTCCTACACATGCTTTATGAGAAACCTATTTTATCATACCATCTGTCACAGCAGATATAAAGCATTTTTGTATATATACGATAAATTCAGGCTTGTTATATATGTATTTTGCTCATTACTTACATAAAAAAACGGCACACAGTCAAAATTCACTGTGTGCCGGTAGCTTCTTTTATTTGATGGATATTACTGAATAACCATTATTAACGGTCATTGTCAATATTAAGGTAAATGTTGTAATCACCAGCCAGATACCACTTGCTTCCAATCTTAATAACAGAATAACTCAATGTTCCATCTGATGTTCCATCCTCACCTTCAACCGTGATATCTGCTCTTGCATATGCATATCCTGATATATCTAAATCAACATCAAACTCTTTCTTGAATTCTTTCTTTGTATCCTTTATGTCTGACTTACTTGCGTAATCCTTGTCGACATCCTTCACTTCTATCTTCTTAACCTTGCCAACTTCATCCTCAAGATCATCTAAATCATCCTCAAGAAGATCATTGATATCTTCAAGAACCTCTTTCTTGGTCTCACCCACATCCTCTGTGGCTGCCTTGACCATCTTGCCATTCATCAGTTTATATACAGTTTTCTCATTCTCTGTGCGAATTGCCTTTGCAAGCTTATCTCCAACCTTGTCAATACTGCCGGCACCTCTGCCTCCAGCAACAACCGCAATCACAACAATAATTATAATAATAGCGGCAAGTGCTGCACCGGAGATTATCATGAGCTTTGTATTCTTGAAGAAATCATTGATATTGAATCCTTGTTTTTTTGCAGGCTGTGCAAATGGATTATTGCCCATCTGATTACCATACTGCTGTGCTCCGTACTGACCATTCATCTGGCCGCCGTACTGCTGTGCTCCATACTGGCCGTTCATCTGGCCGCCATACTGCTGACCACCGTACTGACCATTCATCTGGTCTCCGTACTGCTGCGCTCCGTACTGACCGTTTGACTGATCACCATACTGCTGGCCGCCGTACTGGCCATTTGACTGATCAGGAGTTGTCATGTTTGTTGGAGGAGTACCCTGTGCACCGCCGTAAGCACTAACTCCCGGTGAAGTAAGGACTGTGGTTCCCTCTTCATCATCCATATTGTCAAATCCATTTACATTATTCTCGTCCATATGTATTTCTCCTTTTTCCCGTGCTACGCATATATCCCCGCGTTGTTCTGGTCATTATATTCTATGGTAGCATTTTATATACACGATGTCCAATAAAAAATCAAAAATAAACAGTACAAAATAAAATTAAAGTTCTTCCGCTGCCAGACGCCAGGACGGCTAAATGCCTCATCAATCACACACAGTCACAAAACAAAGCAGGCGCCCCCAGACAGCACAAACATCTGTGCCATCTGGGGCGCCTGCCCAGGCAACCAAATCTAACCTAAATCCAGTCGTTGAATCTATCCACAAAATTTTATCTCATATCCAGCCCGGTTTTCCAGGGCAGCACTTACTACTTCCTCACAAGATGTATCTGATAAGCATTGTACTCACCAAACTTGAGCGGCACCGGAAGTCCGATCTGGTCAAGTCCCTGTCCACTGTACTCTGCGCCGGTCTCTTCATCAACGTATATGGCAGCCGCATCAAGACCTTTCACCCTGACGAAAGGTACAGGTGAATTGCAGAAGCTATCCACAGTCACTATATTGACAAGAGTCTCCGACTTATCCCTTGCGACAAATGACCATGCAGCCACTCCTTTGCTTTTGTCTGCATCCGTCAGTCTGTAGTAAAGTCCATTGTGAAGGAGATCCCAGTATTTCTTGTAGTTTTCTACCTGAGCCTTAACCTCCTCCTTCTCCTCATCACTTACCTTGTTCAGGTCAAGCTCGTAACCGAAGCTTCCTGCCATGGCAACAACGGCTCTTGTATTGAATGGAGTTGTCCTGCCTGTCTGGTGATTTGGAACCGCTGATACGTGTGAACCAACCACCGATATAGGATATCCAAATGAAGTTCCATACTGTATGTCAAGTCTGCATATTGCATCTGTATCATCACTGCACCAGATCTGTGGTGTGTAATACATCATTCCGGCGTCAAATCTTCCGCCGCCGCCGCTGCAGCCCTCGATGAACATCTTTGGATATCTCGCCTGAAGCCTCTCCATAAAGTCATATACACCGAGTACATACTTGTAGAGAATAGTTCCATTGTTCTGGATTCCCTCAGTCATGGAGTATACATTTAAGATGCTTCTGTTCATATCCATCTTTATATAATCAACATCTATCTTGTCAAGCACCGCTGTCATCTGATCAAATATGCAGTTTACAACCTCTTTTCTTGAGAAGTCCAGATTCAGCTGACTTCTTCCCATGACCGGCTTTCTTCCAGGTATCACAAATGCATAGTCAGGATGCTCCTTGAAAAGCTCGCTCTTCTCGGATACCATCTCAGGCTCGATCCAGATACCGAACTTCATGCCGAGATCCTTAACCCTCTTGACAACATCAGCCATAGGGCCGCCCATCTTATCCTCATTTACAAACCAGTCGCCGAGACCTGACTTGTCATCATTTCTCACACCGAACCAGCCGTCATCCAGAACCAGCATCTCAACGCCGAGCTCTGAAGCCTGCTTTGCTATATTAACTATATCATCACCGTTGAAGTCGAAGTATACTGCCTCCCAACTGTTGATGAGAATAGGTCTTCTCTTTGTCTTGTACTCGCCGCGGCAGATATTGTATCTCACAACATCATGCATCTTGTGTGACATATCGGCAAATCCATCATGAGAATACACCATGACAACCTCAGGTGCCACAAATTCACTCTCTGGATAGAGTACATACTCGAACATATCATCCTGAACGCCCATGTTGAGTCTCACCTGATCTGTCTGATCCTTCTCAACCTCACAGCCAAAGCTTCCACTGTAAAGCAGAGATATTCCATAACAGTCACCGTGATCTTCATCCGCATTCTTTGCAGCAAGAACCACAAATGGGCTGTGCTGGTGGCTTGAAGTTCCCCTTGTGCTGCCGATCTTCTTCACACCATGAGTAATCTCATCCCTCTCATACATACGCTCCATGGCATGTCTTCCATGGAAATGTATAAGATCATAATCACCTGTCACAAAATCCAGACTGACACTTGAAGCCTTTGAAACAAATATATCCGCATCGCTTATATTTCTGACTATAGCTGATCTTGTGATCAAATCCTTGTCCTCTATAATTCCATACAGGAGCTCAACCTCCACTCCTGCCTGTGGGTCCTGAAGAATAATCTTGAGTGTCTCGCCCTTCTCACCATCATTTGTGTAAGCTGCAGGAAGACCCTTGAGACTGTACTTTTTGTCCATCACCTCGTATGAAACATATCTGAGATCACAACCGTGGATTCCTTCTATATCCTTTACGTTGAATGCAGGTGTTCTGAAATCTCCGTTTCCATAACAGCTATACTCCTGTGGAATATTGTCCAGTGAAAACTCACGGCAGTCCTGCGCCTCATAAGGATTTCCAGAAAATCCTCTATCGTAATGAGTTATGACATACGACATGTCCCCGTCAAGTTTCTTGCCATAATACAGATGTGCGAGATATCCATACTCTATCACCTTCATCTGATATGTAGTATTTCTGGTATTTAGTGTGAACAGTCTTCTCTCTTCATTTACGACTATTGCCATGCCAAAATCCTCCTTTTCATAATCTCCTGTCTATTCTCAGCCAGACCTGCCAGCCGAATCTTACTGATTCATCTACTTTATCTACAGCCGGGTCTCCCGGAATGTATTCATATCTACTTGCCAAGCTCAACCATATAGTCCACAAATTTCTCTGCGTACTCATAACTTTCAGCATATGCCGACAGTCCCACATACGCCTTGCCATCTGTGTATTCTGTAAGTCCTGCCGCTTTGTATCCATCAGATACATCTATTCCAACGGGCACCTTCACGCCCTCATCATTTTCATAGTAAACTATTCTATCTTTATATTTATCGCATATATCGCCGATCTTCTCATCCGACAGATCCACAAGTCTCCCGCTCTTTGCGAGCCCTATGAGGTTGTCATATTGGCACATAACCACCTGGGCTGTATCAGCCTCAAGATATGCCAGCACCTTCATATAGTAACTGTTCTTATAATCAGAATTGTTTGCCAGGTTGAAAAATGCATTATTATCAAATGCTACTTTACCCGGCAGATTCTCTTCACCAACATACGACACAAATCCCTGTGCCAGTTTGCTGTCATCCGAAACATCGTCATAGTTGTTCACAAGAACAACATCAAGTACCGGCTTGTCCTCTCTTGTAACAAATACCACCGTGAAATACACTATCAGCCCCACAAGAGCGACAGCGCCGATTATCCATAATTTGTAATAATCCCAGATATAACCTATCTTTTTGCGCATGGAATCCATCTCTTTTATCTTCAGTTTCTCTTCTTCTGTGATAATAGACTTTTTCATAGATGTCCTCCCTCCGCACTTACGGTATATTTTGGAGTGGACGCATGAAAGGCGCTTCGCGCGGCGTCCACGGCATCGCAAGTGCTCCGCACTTACGATATCATATAGGGTGACGCCAGCAACTGACGTCACCCACATTGTAGTTACAACTGCTATATTGTCTTTTAGAGCTTTCCACCTGATGTAGCGATACCTTCTACGAACTGCTTCTGGAATATCAGGTATATAACGATCATTGGTATACATGATATGAGTGAAGCAGCCATCAACTGTGGATAGTTGGACTGATACTGTCCCTGCATAGTTGCAAGAGCTGCTGAGAGCGGCATCTTGTTTGCACTGCTGTTTACAACCAGTGGCCACATCAGATCTTTGAATGCGAACACTGCTGTGAATATTCCGAGGGCAACCATAGATGATCTTGCAAGCGGAGCCATTACGAATACGAAAGTTTTTGGAATGTTACATCCATCAAGTCTCGCTGCCTCCTCGAGATCTCCAGGAAGTCCCATGTAAGCCTGCTTCAGCAGGAATGTACCAAACGCTGTTACAATTCCCGGGAATACCAGAGCAAACATCGTATTTGTCAGGCCCATCTTACTGATCATCAGGAACTGTGGGATGATGAATATCTGTGAAGGAATCATCATCTGGAAAAGTATCAGAGAGAACATAAAGTCTCTGCCTTTGAACTTAAGTCTTGCAAATGCATATCCTGCAAGTGTTGCTGTGAGACATGCACACACAACTCTGAAGAATATGAGCAATAATGTATTCTTGTAGAGAACAATGAAGTTCATGTTATTCCATACAGTAGTGAAAGCGTCTGTACGCCACTGTGATGGGAATATTACGAATGGACTTACTGAAGTTGCCTCTGTTACTGTCTTAAATGCTGTCAGTGTCATCCATACAAATGGCACAATCATAATTATTGAGAACACGATGAGAATAAGGTGAATCAATAATTTCTGCATTTTTCTCTTAAACTGTACGCCTCTTGTCATATTGATTCCCCCTTCCTAGTTATAGTGAACCCACTTCTTCTGACCTATCATCTGGAATACTGTGAGTACCATGATGACTGCAAGAAGAAGAACTACTATTGCTGATCCATAACCCTTGTTACCATTCTGGAATGAATACTGGTAAAACAGATATACGATTGACTCTGTCTTCTTGAGGGCTGGATTTGAAATATCCATTACCATGTATACAAGATCGAATACCTGGAGTGCTCCGATTACTCTTGTTACGAGTACGAAGAATACTGTTGGGGAGAGAAGTGGAAGAGTGATCTTGAAGAAAGCTCTCACACCTGATGCTCCATCAATATCTGCTGCCTCGTAGTAATCCTTAGGTATCTCCTGAAGTCCTGCAAGGAACAGAACCATGTTGTAACCTATAATCGACCAAACACCGATGATCGCAACTGAGATCCATGCGATCTTTGGATTGGATATCCACTCGATCTTTGCACCAAGGATGTGGTTTAACAGACCGAACTGTGAATTGTATAACCATCTCCATACCATGGCTACGGCTGCTGGTGCAACTACCATTGGCAGGAAAAATATTGCTCTGTATATTGTTCTTCCATGCATCTTACGATTCAGGAATACTGCAAGTATAAGTGCAATTGCGATTGAGAATGGAACCTCGATGATCGCATACTTGAATGTATTGAGAAGTGACTGCCATACCTCAGGGTCAGCAAACATCTTCTTGTAATTTGCAAATCCTGCAAATGATGCATCTCCGAATGATCCAACCTTACAGAATGACTGATATATTGTCTGAATTATAGGCCATAAGTTGAGGACTATGATACCTATCATTGTTGGAAGAATGAATGCCCAGCCCCATTTGCGCTGGTTTCTTTCCCATGTTGTAGATTTCTTTTTCTTGAACTCTTTATCTTCAGCTACTGCAGGCCTTACTGTGTCTGTTTCTGCAGCCTTAATCATCTCAGCTGCTTTGGTATCCGGTTTGTTGTTGTTATCTGACATAAAATCCCTCCTTCTATCATTTATACTGTAATTAACACCCCATTACTTCTGGTGAGCAATGGGTAGGAACTCCATCCTACCCACTGTTTTGTTATCTTATAAATGCTTTACAGGATTACTTGTCCTCTTCTTCGATATACTGATTCATCTGAGCTGCAAAGTCTTTACATGACTGCTCCATCTTTGATGGATCTGCCCATGCATCTGCGAAGAATGTCTGTGCTGCCTGTGACCATACTGTTGAGTTGTATGTGTAAGGTCTGAGTACAAGCTTATTTGTAACACCTGAAACTGTTGAATCCTTTGTGATATCAAGGTAAGCGTTGAGGTTGAACTTGTCTGTACAGTTTACCCACTTGTCTGATGTGCCTTCGTAAGCTGACATTGTTACACCGAGCTCAGCCTGCTTCTCCTGCATCTCCTTTGAACCTAACCACTCGATAAGCTTCCAGCAGTCATCTGGTCTCTTTGTGTCTGCTGATGCAGCCCATCCAAGTCCGTTACAGATAGAAGCTCTCATACCTGTTGTCTTGTCGTATGGAAGAATAGCTACGTCACAGTTCTCAACGAGATACTCGTTGTCAAGGAATCCTGCTGTCATCCATGAACCCTGTGTGATCATTGCTACTGTACCTGACTGGAACAAAACGTCTGTACCTGTCTCAGACATTGTTGTTGCCGGTGGGCAGCAATCCTTGAGGAGCTTTCCTACATAATCCATAGCCTTGATAGTGTTGGCATCGTCGTATCCTGACTTTGTGTGATCATCATTTACGATGTAACCGCCCATTGAGTAAACCATGTTGTAGTATGTGTCCTGATCGTTTGATGTGTTCATACAGAAACCGTACTTGTCGCCAGTTGTGAGCTTCTTAGCTGCCTCATAGAGGTCATCCCATGTCCAGTTCTCATTTGGATACTCAAGTCCTGCATCATCGAACATCTTCTTGTTGTACCAGAGAGCGATTGTATCATAATCCTTTGGTACTGCATAATATGAACCATCATATGTGTAGAGCTCTGTAATCTCTGGCATGTAGTTGCTCATATCAACTTTCTCACTCTTTGCGATGTAGTCATCGAGCTTTAAGAGCTTGTTGTTCTTCATGTACATCTGTGAGTTGTTGGAGTGCATCCAGAATACATCTGGCATATCTCCACCTGATGCACCAGCCTCAAGAAGTGTCCAGTATGAATCCCACTCCTTAACCTGTACATCAACCTTGATTCCTGTCTCTTCTGTGAAGAGATCACATATCTGCTGCAGACCCTTCTGCTGGTTGTTATCCCAGATAACTACCTCAAGAGCATCGCTGCTGCTCTTACTTCCATCACCGCCGCCACATGCGCACAGTGAAAATGCTGTTGCTGCTGCAAGTCCTACTGCTACTGCTTTCTTTAATCTTTTTCTCATAAGACCTTCCTCCTTTTTACATCCCCGGCAGGATTTTTGACACCCACATTCTTTATCATACCCTGAATTCTGTGCCCTATTCTGCCGGTCTGCCTTACGGCATCTGTGTGCTTTCTATGGTTGAATTATAAAATTTCTGTGAACCTTTTTACATGGAAAAATGTCAAAATATCATGGTTTTTTGTCACTAATGTATATTTTTAAGTTGTTAACCGTCTTTTTTTTGTGCTATTTTATGGTAAAATGTAGAATTCATATGTCAAATTGTAAAACTTGCTATATTATGGTGTGCGTTTTTGTGCTATAGTTAACTCGTATTATCCAGTCAGTTATCAATGGCTGCGTTTGTAATACTATTTTACACAATATCAGGAGGAAACTTATGAACATATTCAGCAGTGATGGCTGGTTTGCCAGAGTATTTGGTACAATAGGTGATATTATAGTAGTTAATATTCTCTTTATACTATGCAGTATTCCTGTTTTCACCATGGGAGCATCCATGAGTGCCATGTATTACACGTTACTAAAGAAACAGCGCACAGGAGAATACGGCGGGGTTGTAAAACTTTTCTTCAAAGGATTTAAGGACAACTTCAAGAAATCAACGATTGCATGGATTTTGTTTCTGGTCGTGTCATTTATATTCACAATGGACTTTAATCTTTTTGGCAAAGGTGGCCCCCAGGAGAATAAGATCATGTACTATACCAGTGTGATACTTTTTATTTTGATATGCTTTATTGCAATTTACCTGTTTCCAGTTATAAGTGCATTTGAGAACACATTAAAGAACCTTATACTACAGTCTATATTCATGGCAGCCAAGAATTTTATATTTACCATTATTATAATGATATTGTATACTCTTCCTGTATACTTCCTGCTTGCAAGTCCGCAGATATTCATGGTCGGTATCTTCATATTTATTGCGTGCGGGTTCGGACTGATAGCATATATTTCATCATTCATGTTTATAACGGCATTTTCCCCTTACCTCGATGATGTCACAAAACAATACACGGATGACGATCCAGACTCATGGATGAAACCTATAGAAGCTTCGGACAATGCAGAGCTTCCGGCAAGCGATGATAAACAGACAGATTTAGATAAAGCTGGTTCAGATAAAACTGATCCAAAATAAAATCAAAAACAACTGAACTGAAAAAACAGGATATGCATTCCACACAGCCATACATATGGCTTATGAAATGCATATCCTGTTTTTATTCATCAATATCGTAAATATAACTCCAGGCTTTCCGTCCATCTAAAGCAGAGATGCCTCATGTCCACCCTTTGCATCAGTCTTCTCAAGCTCTATCTCAAGATTCCTGAATGACTTCGGGCTCATTCCAAACTTCTGCTTAAATGCTTTGGAAAACGAAAGAGAATCCTCATAACCACACTGATATGCGATTATGTTTATCTGTTCCTTTGAAGATCTGAGCATACTGGCCGCCTTCTCCAGGCGGAAATTGATCAGATACTCCTGAGGGGAAACTCCCATCTCCTTCTTGAAACTTCCCGTGAGATGACTTCTGCTTATTCCTATGAAATCAGCGATATCGTCTATCTTGATCTTATTCATGTACTTCTCTGTGATAAAATCAACAGCAGCTTTGACATATATCTTACTTGGATATTCCACATTGTCCGTCTGCTTTTCATCTGCTGCATTATCCTCCATAATAGTCGCAAATAAAAGCATGAGGGCACTCTGTCTCTTCACCTCGTTTATCCTGGTGATCTGGCTGAGCTGGAGCATTCTGTCTATACACTCGGTACACGTATCCATCTGTTCGATCCTTATAATAGGGCAATCCTTGCTGTAACCCATAGCTTCGATAAAATCTTCGGCTCTGTAACCATGAAAGCCAACCCACATATAACTCCATGGATCATCATCATCTGCTCTGTATGTAGTCTCCTCTCCAGGTCTGATGATAAATGCCTGTCCCGCCTCCAGATTATAAGTCTTACCGGCCAGTGAAAAGGACCCCTTTCCCTTTTTCACTATATGGATAACATATGACTCTCTTACATAAGGGCCAAACTTCCAACCCTTAATGCAGTCCTCCCTGCCACAATAGTCCAGGCTTATTGCTGTACCCCACATATATGAGTTAGACAACTGTAAATCTTCCAGACAAGTAAAGCCAACGCTGTCAGTTAAACCAACTTTCCTTACCATAACCCGTTCCTTTCTTATCTAAATCTTTGCCACTCTATACAAATACCTTATCATTTTATCACATTTCGGAGGAAAAAACAAAGTGTTTTATGACCACCAGCTAAGGCTTCCGATATGATAGCGTGCATTTTCAAATACACTGAATATCTGATCTGCGCAAATTCCGCTGTCTCTAAATATCTTCTGTGCAGTGTTGTCAAATACAGAAATTACAAATACTACCATAGATACAATGATTATAAGCGCAAGCACCTTCTTATCACTGCTAAAAGGAAGATCTTTGAATGCTGTATGTACTACTACTATAACTGCACAAAGAGAAATAACTATAAAAAGTATGTATGCCATTCCAGCTACAATATTACTTAGGAACTCAACGTTATGGAAACCGCCTGATATAAGTGCAAACAGAATACCTACAGCAAATGCGCCAGTCTCATACATGGCAAATATTCCCGTGAGGTTCATGGCCTTTGTAAAAGTCATTCCGCCTTTAAAGATTACTCCACATGTGAGGAACAGCGATGCCGCAATGGCTCCATAACCTATAGCCAGGAAGAATATCATATACAGCGCTCTTGCAGCCGAAGGACCACCGCTCATACCCAATGACAAAAGTCCAAGAAAAACGAACATAAATGTCACAATGATGTTAAATCCAGCAAATATCAATCCGGTTGACATACTGTCCTTTCCAGCAATATTTTCTGCTGTTGTGGCCGGTTTGCTGAACAATCCAAGAAAACTCTTAAGTATATCATTGAAATCCAAACTTCCTGCTGGTCTGGACGGCTGGCCATACATCTGATTCATCTGTGGCTGACCATACATCTGCTGTCCCATCTGTGGCTGACCATACATCTGCTGTCCCATCTGTGGCTGACCGTACATCTGCTGTCCCATCTGTGGCTGACCGTACATCTGCTGTCCCATCTGCGGCTGACCGTTCATCTGCTGTCCCATCTGTGGGCCTTTCGGTGCCTGATTCATCTGTGGCTGACCGTTCATCCTCTGACCCATCTGTGGCTGACCGTTCATCTGCTGTCCCATCTGTGGGCCTTCCTGCGCCTGATTCATCTGTGGCTGCTGATCCTTATTCTCGTTCATGTCTTACTTACCTCCAATTCCTTTCCCTTTGCTTGAAAACATATCAAAAATATAATAACAAATTCACACATTTTTGTCATCATATCTTAATTCTATAACTGCTGTGCAGATTCATCATTATCCATCACTCTTTATAATAACCGTCAAAATAGTTGATTGCACTGTGGCTGTCATACTTTGCATGATACACAAATGTAGTATAATCAACATATTCCGCTTTCTTCTCCTCATTCTGTCCAATATTGTTGGATCTTACAAGAGCAGAAATCACTATGGATACCGTTAAGCATATCCCGCACACGATACCTATTGCAACATACAAAAATACTATCGAACCCATGTCTTATCCTGCCTTTCCTTAACGTATTCTATAGTACCATAACTTCTGAATCTGTGAATATCTATCCTTGATCTGTGGAGCTTATTAATAGAACGCCAAAAGCTCACCAAACTATATATAACTCCAGCCACATATGCGGAAAATACCATAAAAGCTCCTCTTGAATCACCCACATCTGCACTTATCCTATACAGATCCGTCATAAGGCCCCCAACAAATACAGATACATATGTACACAGCACAACCATCACTGTCATAAGTATCGCTATGGATGCCCCAACCTTAAATCTGTTGGATGGGACATTTCCCACGACCTTGCCGGTCTGCCCATTCACCGCCACGGTATAGAGTATTCCCTGATAACGAAAAGTCATGAACCACGCTGGCAGCAATGCATACTCAATATCTGTCATCTTTATATCCGTTTTTTCCTCAGTAACCCGTGCGTTTTTCGGAACATCACTCATCATCTCTTCCTTCACCGCATCATTACTTTTTCTCTTTGCAACGGCTGCGACCTCGGCAGCTGGTACATCGTACCTGTCCGTGTAAAATCCAGACAGATATTCTGGAGAAAACGTCAAAGCCTTCTCTAAATCATAAGGTTCCAGCCTTGCCGATATGTGATCATTCAATCTTCTTGTTGCATCCCCAGGTACCCTTGGAACTGTACACTCACAATCTCTCATACAATTGTGTGTGATAGTTCTGTCTGCAGTTTTCTGTGCAACTACTGCTATAGAGCCAAAGCATTTTTCATAATTACTAATGCGCCCGCCTTTTTCATTCTCCTGAAATACATATTTTAGCTTTTTTCTAACATGATAAGATGCAAGCCAGTATGGTATATATATTCCTCGTATCTTATCAATCTCAAATTTCTTTATCTCATCCGGAACAAACCAACCCTTACAGAACCTCTCACGTATAAGCTGTTCTGCCCTCCTTTGTGAGATTCCAAATGGAATGATAAGATCCGGCTCCAGCTCATCCGTAACCCTGTCAACCAGTATCATCGGCTGTCCGCAATACGCACAGAAGCTGGAAGTTTCCGTGGATTTCACCATAAGTCTGGCACCGCAGGATGTACATTCATACAGATTCATATCCATATATCTTTGTGATTCATCATCCTTGCCAAGATTGATCTCATCCAATGTATATATCGTATCCGTGGCATCAGTTATGTATCTTTTTATTCTGGCAATTTTCTGAATTGCCTTATAGCTTCTCTTATCTACGAGCTCTCCATCCTCATTTCTGGTCATGGCAGAGTTTTCTTCTCCTATGCCGCTGTTGATAATCATATCACACTGCTTGCACTGCAGCTTTCCCGACTCTGGATTCAGTACAACAACACCACCACAGGATGGACATTTTACTGTAAGATTCATTCAAATTACCCCCATGTATATAAAACATAAGTCCCATTTAACTACAACACTATCATCTGAATTATAAATTATCAAGCTGTCAAATTACAACTATATGTGCCTGTAACGGATGTAAATAATACGTAAAACTCCAAAATCCAGACATTCCCTTTCAAACACCCCATAAAAACTAAAACTGCACCGCGGCAGTCAGCTTCACGATGCAGTTTTTCTTTATTAATTTATCTTATTCACATCAGTTTTATTTGTATCCGATATTATATAATGCGGTCTGTTCTTGGTCTCCATGTATGTCTTGGCAATGTATTTGCCCATGATACCGATGCACAGGAACTGAAGTCCCGCAACAAACAGTATAATACACACAAGAGATGGCCAGCCTGCAACCGGATCTCCCCATACAAGCTTCCTTATGAAGAAGAACAACATCATCACAAATGATACAAATGTGCAGAATATTCCAAATCCCGAAGCTATACTCATAGGTGTTTCGGAGAAGTTGATGATTCCGTCAAGCGCATACTTGAAAAGCTTCCAGAAATTCCACTTAGTCTCGCCTGCAACACGCTCCACATTTTCATATTCCAGCCACTTTGTCCTAAAACCTATCCAGCCAAATATTCCCTTTGAGAATCGATTGTATTCACACATGGCCACTATCGCATCCTTCATATCTGACTTCATAAGTCTGAAATCCCTGGCACCATCCACCACATCCGCATCACTTATCCTGTTGATAAGCTTATAAAATCTCCTCGCAAACCATGACCTGATCGGCGGTTCTCCCTTTCTGGTCACTCGTCTTGTGGCAACACTGTCGTACTCTCCATCTTCCAGAATCTCCAGCATCTCCGGAAGAAGAGAAGGTGGATCCTGCATGTCAGCGTCCATCACCGCTACATAGTCTCCATCTGTGTTGCAAAACCCTGCATACATAGCCGATTCCTTGCCAAAATTCCTTGAAAATGAGATATATTTAAAATATCCATATTTTGCTGATATATCACGCATGACATCCAGCGTCTTGTCCGATGATCCGTCATTGACCATCACAACTTCAAATTCATATCCTGAAAGTCCCTGCACCACCAGATCAAGTTCCCTTGCAAATATAGGCAGAGCCTGTTCCTCATTGTAACAAGGCACTATCAAGCTAACCTTCTTCATATCTATTCTCCTGTCACGTATTTGTATATTCTTACTCCAGAGTATTTGTAGGCAACTGAGTGATCCTTGTACTTTGTGATCTTCTCAACCTTTTTCAGCATCTTCTGGATCTTGCCTTCCTTATACTTCGGATCGTTTATAACTGCAACATATATCTCATCGCCGCAGTCTTTCACGTACTCTGGCAGATTTGACAGATCATCGTCATATACATATCTGCATCTGCCCATCTGCGAAAATGCATTCACGCCGGCATACACATTGTTCCATGAATCATCTCCATGACAGATTATCACGCAGTCCCTGCCCTTCATCTCTTCTATGGCCGGAACAAGCTCCGAATAATCACTGTACTGCCAGTCAACACCATTTGCCTTTATACTAAGTACACATAAAACAGCGCAGACAATGGCGGTTATCACTGTGGTCTTCCTGCTTGCGATCAAAGGTATGAGTTTCTCCATACACCATACCACAAATACGGCAAGGAGTGGTAGCGCAGAATATATATATCTTGCATTTACCAGCTCAGATCCCTGAATTCCAACAAATGCAAGAAAAGCATCTGCTATCATGAGAGCCCAGAATATAATTGTTTTGTCCTGGAATGCGCCTGACCTGTCACTGTCAAGGTCGCGTCTTTCTGTATGTACACTGTAAGAAAGTGCGCCATTCTCCCTGCCGATCTTCACCTTGATTACCACAAATCTTGAAAGAATAAACAGGGCCACCAGAACCAATATGAGCAGGAAAACTACAGGCATCAGCCCTCCAAAATACGCTCTGTTCACATACTTTATATAGTAGAGAAATTTGCTCTCTGACATACCGATGATATTCTTCGTGGCATAGCTGCCTCTGTAGCCAAATATATGACTCCATGTCGCCGGAAATATCGCTATGGCCGAAACAAGTCCTGCCACAAGGCTGAATCCGTAGGCGAACATCTGCCTGATCTGTCTCATATAGAGCAGATACAGACATACCAGGAATCCAAGTCCCGCAACAAAGAAATAGAAATAGTAGTGTGTGAGTCCACCGAACATGACTGCAAGTGCCAGCAGGATGAAATACGGAACGGTCATCCTCCTCTTGTGTTTCAGTATATATATGTGTACCGCAGCTATCAGAAGTACATTCAGTGTCTGGAGCAGATACATCCTTATAAGCATGCAATTGCTTATTCCAACTGATGAAAGTCCCCACAATGCCGAAGCTATAAGGCCGTACCATCTGTTCTTCAGAAGATAACATGCCACATACATGAGCAGGATATCCACAAATATTAGAAGTATCAGATTGAGGATGAGTCCCGGAACTGCGCTGTATCCCGCATTCTTGAAGAAATAACACACCGTGTGGAGCATCATATAATAAACTGGTGGATGAACATCATTTACCTGATTCACATAGGCTGCTTTGTAGTTGAACGACTCATCGTTGTACTTCAGGTAATTCTCAAAATAATCACCGGACACCCAATCCTTTACGGCGGTGTCATCACTATTTGGATCGATAAATGTGCGATCAGTGGAATTGGCAAGGCCATAACTGTACACCTCGTCGCAGAAAAGATACTGCCTCTTCATTCCATAGTGGACGCACAACCCATACTGCAGGACTACGAGCAGTATACATGCTATCCAGAACCACCTTTTTCCTATAATATTATTCTTATCTGTTTTGTTCTCTGCCTTTTCCATCTCTTCTCCTCATTGATAAACGTTGTCAGAATACACCATAATATTTTTAAATATTACGATTGATATTTGTCTTTGTACAATTAATTTATTTTAATAAATTAAAAGGGCTGCTGCATATCAGGACTTTCATGTCCATCCTATACAGCAACCCTTTTATATTATATCCTAGTTTATTAATTTCTATTACTTCTCAAGTATCTCGTAGATAAGATCCATGACCTTGTCACCAAATGCTGCTGACTCCTTCTGTGCCTCATCATATGATGAACCCTTGATTCCGTAGTAGAACTTGATCTTTGGCTCAGTTCCTGAAGGTCTTACTGCAAGCCATGCATCGTTCTCAAGCTCGTAGTAGAGTACGTTCGCATTTGGGAAACCGGTAGGCTTAACCTCACCTGTCTCAATGTTTCTTATATACTCAAGACGATAGTCACGAACAACCTTTGTCTTGTATCCTGCAACCTGCTCAGGCACATTAGCACGGAGGATATTCATGATGTGTCCGATCTTCTTTGATCCCTCAACACCCTTGAGTGTCACGGTCTTGATATCGTCTACATAGTATCCGTACTTCTCGTACATATCCATCATAGCATCCCACAGAGTCTTGCCCTGACCTCTGTAGTAAGCTGCTGCCTCACAGAGAGCCATAGTTGCAACAACTGCATCCTTGTCTCTTGCGTGGGTTCCGATCAGGCATCCGTAGCTCTCCTCGAATCCGAAGAGGTATGTTCCCTTGCCTGTCTGCTCAAATCTGAGAATCTCACGTCCGATGTTCTTGAAACCTGTGAAACACTCAATGAGATCTGTTCCATAATACTTTGCTATAGCATCTACCATGTTGGTAGTAACAATAGTCTTGATGATGGCGCCGTCTGCTGGAAGGCTGCCATTCTTCTCCTTCATCTGGCTTACTTCATACTCACAGAGTAAGCTTCCTGACATGTTTCCTGTGAATACCTTGTACTCGCCTGTCTTGGAATCCTTTGCGTAGCATCCCAGTCTGTCGGCATCTGGGTCTGTTGCAAGAACGAGATCTGCATCAACCTCTTTTGCCAGCTTGAGTGCCAGTGTAAATGCTTCCTTTGCCTCAGGGTTTGGATACTCAACAGTTGGGAACTCTCCATCCGGAAGTTCCTGTTCTGGAACCACGTACACATTCTCGAAACCGATTTCCTTAAGGATTCTTCTTACAGGGATGTTTCCTGTTCCGTGAAGTGGTGTGTATACGATCTTGAGATCCTTACCATACTTGTCAATTGCATCCTGATTGAGGATGAGCTTCTTCAGCTCTCCCATGTATGCGTCATCAACCTCTGAACCGATAGTTACAAGGAGCCCCTTCTTCTTTGCCTCTACCATGTCCATAGTCTTTGTATCTGCAAAATCTGTGATGGCCTTTACCTCAGCCATAATTCCCTGGTCATGAGGTGGTGTGATCTGTGCGCCATCCTCCCAGTATACTTTATATCCGTTGTACTCAGGTGGATTGTGTGATGCTGTAACATTGATACCAGCAACACAGTCCAGATATCTCACTGCAAATGAAAGCTCAGGAGTTGGTCTGAGTGACTCAAATCTGTAAGCCTTTATTCCGTTTGCTGCAAGACACAAAGCTGCCTCCATAGAGAACTCAGGTGACATTCTTCTTGAGTCGTATGCTATAGCAACACCCTTATCCTGCTTTCCTGCCTTTATTATATAATTTGCAAGACCCTGTGTGGCCTTACGAACTACATATATATTCATTCTGTTAGTACCTGCTCCGATAATTCCTCGAAGTCCGGCTGTTCCAAATACAAGATCACAATAGAATCTTTCTTCTATCTCTTTCTCGTCATCCTTGATCGCTAAGAGCTCATCCTTTGTTTCCTGACCAAATAAAGGATTGTTCACCCACTGCTCATACACGTCCTTGTAATTATAATCACTCATCATTTTGCCTCCTGTGAAATCTATTGCTTTATGTTACCCATAGAGCATCTTACAAATGGAAAACACACACAAACCATCTGCAAAATACATCACAATTCAGTATCACGCGTCTAACCAAATCATTATCCACGCCCCAACATTATACTCTTAATTTGTCAGCTTGTGAAGTCCATAGGTATCGGAAATTTCACTCAAAATTTTGAGCTTTTCTTGGTCATCTTCGATAACTTTTTGCAATTTTTCTACAAGAACAGGTGATATATAGCTCTTTCTGGTGTTCATATACCTGTTGCTTATCTTCCAGAATTTCTCCGGAAAACTGTACATGAGGTATATAAATTCATAATCTTCCCTGCTCAGATGCATCATCTGGTTGTAAGCACTCAGTATATCTCTGGCCACCTCTATATCATACTTGTTTTTCTCCATCGTCTTTCTCAGGAACTGATAGAGATCCATGAGCTGATACCCGACATGGAACCTGTCAAAATTCGTTGTTGCGATATATCCGTCACAGAACATGACACTATGATAATTGTACGAACCGTGGCAATAGCCGATCCATCTCTCATCACATTTGAAATGCAGGCAATACAGCTCCAGACACTTCTCTGCCTGTTCGAAAAAGTAGTCAAATGACTTTATGTATAGAATTTCAAAATCGTTTTTCTTGTTTCTGTCCCTTATAAAATTCCTTATCCTGCGGAGCTCCCGGACTTTTCTATCCAAATTGCCAGGCATTTTAAGAAGGGGTCTTGAACCTTCCTCTATGTACAGTTCCCTTCCAGCCTTATGAAGCAATGCCAGATTGAGCACAGCCTTCTCCAGATCTCTTATATTTGAAAAGCTGCATTCTCTCCCTTCAAAATATTCTCTGCACACATATGGATTTCCGTATCTGTCACACGTAACAATCTCATCATCAACATTTGGAATCACACGGTCTATATAACAAAATCCTTTATCATACATCTTGTCCTTAAAGTCTTTCTCCTGCTGCAGCCTTTCATCAGTTCCGCTCAGTGAAGCGATCTGTCTGATCCCCTTATCCGTGCGAAGTATGATGGCACCTCGTCCCCTGCCAATGCTCTCAATCTGCATATCATACGCTTCGTATACCTCACCCATCTTTTCAGCCAAACAAAAACCCCCTCCTGCAATTATCTTTTAGCCTGCTAAATAATTGTATGAGGGGATGTTGATATTCATTCTTAAGTTGCCTAATTTTATTAGGTATTTTTATGACAGATTCTTCACTTGTTCCAGAAGATAATCCCTGTCGTTCTTTTCAGGATCTTCTATAACCATATCCAGCATTTTCTGAAGTATATCTCCCATCTGTGGTCCCGGTTTTATTCCAAGCTTTATGAGATCACCTCCATTTACCTTGAGATCCTTGATCCTTACGCAGTCTTCATCCGCTGCGATCTCTTCATATTCCTTCTCAAGGGCTGCAAGCTGATTCTGTCTCTCCTCCAGCTTATAATCACTCTGAGCCGCCATGTCGGCCTTCTTGATCTCAATTATATATGGGAAGAATTCCATGCCCACCTCGCCGAGAAGCTTTCTGATCTTGTTTTTTTTGGGTATACAGCCCATACCAAAATCATGCCATCTGACAAGCTTGCACACATCCTTTATGGTATTGTTGTCAAACTTCAATCTCTTTAAGACTTCCTGTGCCAGTGGAACGCCTGTGATCTGATGATCGTAGAAGTGGTCTATGCCATTCTCATCGACCGTATGCGTGGATGGTTTTCCTATATCGTGCAGCAGAGCCGCCCATCTCATGGTGACATCTGCCCTTATATTCTTCACAGCCTCTATGGAATGTACTCCCACATTGTATCTGTGGTACTGGTTGTTCTGTGGCTGCTCCATCATTCTGTCAAACTCAGGGAGAATGTAGGCCGTTATACCTGTGACATACGCCTCAAGCAGCTTGTCCGGGTGATCTGATATGAGCAGCTTCGTAAGCTCCACCCTGATACGCTCTGCACTGATATCCTTCAGATACTGCGCCTGAATGATCATGGCTTTCCTCGTATCTCTCTCTATATCAAATCCAAGTTGTCCGGCAAATCTTATGGCTCTGAGTATACGAAGGGCATCCTCGTCAAATCTGTCCCTTGCCACACCGACAGCCCTTATGACCTTGTCATTCAGATCCTGAACACCACCGAACATATCTATGATGCCCTTGCTGTGGCTGTACGCCATGGCATTTATAGTGAAGTCTCTTCTCTTGAGATCCTCCTCAAGACTCGCTGTGAATTCCACCTGGTCAGGTCTTCTGTGATCACTGTACTCACCGTCTATCCTGTAGGTCGTGACCTCGTAGCCCTCTTTTCCCATCATGACAGTAACCGTTCCATGTTCTATGCCGGTATCCACAGTTCTCCTGAAAAGCTCCTTCACCTGTTCCGGTCTGGCGGATGTGGTTATATCCCAGTCTCCCGGAACTCTTCCAAGTATACTGTCCCTCACGCATCCACCGACTATATAGGCCTCATAGCCTGCCGCCTCAAGAGTCTCTATTACGTTGTTTGCTCCCTCTGGAATGTCTATTCTCATATGTCTTCTCTCCGCATCTTCGTTTCATATTTTCCTATTGTCTGCTCATACAGTTCCATACTCATGATCACCATGTCTCCATAACCATTCTTCGTCACATATATAGGTTCATCCGAATCATGGCACATTTCAGATATTTCGGAAGTATTCTTTAATTCCTTTATTGGTATAATCTGCGGCATGTCAATTCACTCCTTCTATATACTAATTAGTAAGCTATACACTATATTTGTTAATTTATTGTACCATAATTATACCATAATACAACCACAGCTTTGTTGAGTATTACGTGTTATAAAATATAATAACTCCCCCAGCATATCGCTGAAGGAGTTATTATTATTACTTATTATTTATTTTATCTTAGTACGCACGTCCAAAATATACCATCTTCTTGGCTGGCTTGCCACAGTGTACACATACATCTGAGAGATGCTCCTGTGCAAATGGCATACATCTTGTGGAAGCTCCTGTCTCGTCCTTGATAGCCTCCTCACAAGCTGTCTCGCCACACCACATAGCCTTTACAAAGCCCTGCTCGTTGTCGATGATGTTCTTGAACTCATCCCAGCTTCTTGCAGCGTGTGTATGTGAATCTCTGTGAGCCTTTGCTCTCTCGAACATATCCTTCTGGATAGTCTCAAGAAGCTCTCCAACCTTTGTATCTATCTCATCAAGTGATACTGTGATCTTCTCTCTTGTATCACGGCGTACCAGAACTGCCTGATTTGCCTCGATATCCTTTGGTCCGATCTCAACTCTGATAGGGATACCTCTCATCTCCTGCTCTGAGAACTTCCAGCCTGGGCTCTTGTCGCTGTCATCAACCTTAACTCTGAAAGCTCCAAGCTTCTCACGAAGCTCTGCTGCCTTCTCAAGCACTCCTGCCTTCTTCTGCATGATAGGAATGATCATAACCTGAGTTGGAGCAACCTTTGGAGGAAGCACAAGACCTGAATTGTCTCCGTGAACCATGATGATGGCTCCGATAAGTCTTGTTGTCATACCCCATGATGTCTGATGAACATACTTGAGTTTGTTGTCCTTGTCTGTAAACTGTATTCCAAATGCCTTGGCAAATCCGTCTCCGAAGTTATGGCTTGTACCTGACTGGAGTGCCTTGCCATCGTGCATAAGTGCCTCTATTGTGTATGTTGCCTCTGCTCCTGCGAACTTCTCCTTCTCTGTCTTCTGTCCACGGATAACCGGCATAGCCAGTACATCCTCACAGAAGTCTGCATACAGATTCAGCATCTGTATCGTTCTTGCCTCAGCCTCCTCAGCTGTTGCATGGGCAGTATGTCCCTCCTGCCACAGGAACTCTCTTGAACGAAGGAACGGTCTTGTCTCCTTCTCCCAACGCATAACTGAGCACCACTGGTTATATACCTTTGGCAGATCACGATATGACTGAATATCATTCTTATAGAAATCACAGAACAGAGTCTCTGATGTAGGTCTTACACACATACGCTCTGTGAGAGGATTGAGTCCGCCGTAAGTAACCCATGCTACTTCCGGTGCAAATCCCTCTACATGATCCTTCTCCTTCTCAAGAAGGCTCTCTGGAATAAGCATAGGCATGTACACATTCTCCACGCCTGTAGCCTTGAATCTCTCATCAAGCTGCTTCTGTATAAGCTCCCAGATTGCATACCCTGCGGGCTTGATAGCCATACATCCCTTCACGTTGGTATATGCGATAAGTCCTGCCTTGAGGACAACGTCAGTATACCACTGTGCAAAATCTTCATCCATGGAAGTAATAGCTTCAACCATCTTCTTATCGTTTGCCATCTCATTTATCTCCTTATTCTAAAACATTCTATATCTGCTGCTGCAATCCATTAGCCGCAACTCAATTAATTTAGAATTGTCACTATCATTCATTTTTGTCTGAACTACTTAATTGCATACACTCTTTAATCTACAAAATTTCAGGGCGGATGTCAACATGAAACATATCGGCATCCACCCTGTTAACTAGTAAATTATATTCACCAAACCTCTTTCTCTGAATAATATTCTCCTGACTTCATTTCTCTATCACTTTTGTCGATTATTTTTGCCTCTTCTGAAGTTACCTTTGTGAAGTCAGGATCCCATTCCTTTATCAAACGTTTTACCAAATCATCCATAATCAACATCCACCCTCCTTAGAACTCATCCAGATCCAATATCGCAAATGCTCCGCCCTCCGGCTCATGCTTGAACACCATATGTTCCCCTGTGGTCGGGTGGTCAAATTCAAGTCTTGAAGCGTGAAGTCCGATCTCTTTATATTTCTTCTTCGTCTTCTGGAACTTTGGGTTATACTTCGTATCGCCCCATATTCCGCACTTTCTCTTTGCAAACTGTGCCCTGATCTGGTGATGTCTGCCAGTTATGAGCTCTACCAGAATATATGAAAGTACGCCCTCATCGGTGTCCATGACATCCAGAACCTCATACTCAAGCTCCGAATACTTTGCCCCTGGAGTGTCCTTATCCACGATCTTTGTCACATTATCCTTCGTGTCATGAAGGAGATAATCCTTGAGTACACCCTGGTCGTTAGGAAGTTCACCGGTTAGGATTGCCTGATAATACTTCATCATGGAACCGTCCTCACTCTGCTTTGAGAGAACTGCTGCCGCCTCAGGTGTCTTTGCAAATACCATCACACCGCCAACAGGCCTGTCCAGCCTATGGATTGGAACAAGATATGGCTCCTCTTTTCTATTCTCACGCTCATATATCCGAAGCTTAAGCATACTCACCATACTCTCAGAATTGGTCTTGTCCGGCTGAGTCGGCACCCCACAAGGCTTCACCGCCACGATTATGTCTTTATCTTCATGTAAAATGTTTAATTTCATTGTTTTGTCCCCTTTTTATGCATTCGCATTCCTGCCTATCGGCATACATGCTCATGAATATCCGCCCATCCGATGAACATGCAGCGTTTCATGCAAGCATGAACGCTGCATGTTCGCCGTCTGGGGCTTTCTTATCACATCCTAAATCTGTAGCCAACGCCCCATACAGTCTCAATATACTGCGGATTGGATGTGTCAAACTCAATCTTCTCTCTGATCTTCTTGATATGGACGGTAACCGTGGCGATATCGCCTATGCTGTCCATATTCCATATCCTGCTGAATAATTCATCCTTGGAAAATACCTTATTCGGGTTACTTGCAAGGAAGCACAGAATGTCGAACTCTTTATTTGTAAATACCTTCTCTTCATTGTCCACATATACTCGTCTGTCCGTCTTGTCTATCTTCAGGCCTCTGATCTCGATGACATCATTCTTGAGTGCTGTAGATCCGACAAGTCTCTCATATCTTGATATGTGTGCCTTTACTCTTGCCACCAGCTCACTTGGGCTGAATGGTTTTGTCACATAATCGTCAACACCCAGGCCAAGACCTCTGATCTTGTCTATATCGTTTTTCTTTGCTGTGACCATGATGATAGGAATATCCTTCTTCTCTCTGATCTGCTTGCATATCTCGAAGCCATCGACCTCAGGAAGCATGAGATCAAGAAGTATCAGACTGTACTCCTCATTCAAAGCCTTCTCAAGACCTTTAAGTCCGTTCGTCTCTATCTCAACCTCGAAATCATTGAGCTCAAGATAATCTCGCTCAAGTTCAGCTATACTAAGTTCATCCTCAATTATCAGTATCCTGCTCATCTGTATCTCTCCTTTTCTTCAACGGATTCTTTATCTGTATAGTATTCTTCTTCTGTCCATCTTTTCTGGAATTTTCCTTCTTCTGGGGACCTTCGACTACCGATTCGTCTCCATCGAAAATCTCATTTTCAGCTGCCTTGGAAATATATTTCTTAAGGGTAAATACCATAGTAGTTCCCTTGCCAACCTGACTTGTCGCATATATATTACCGCCGTGTTCCTCAACTATCTTCTTGCAGATAGCAAGTCCCAGGCCGCTTCCGCCCCTAGACTGTCTGGCGCTGTCTGCCCTGTACATTCTGTCAAATATGTGTGGCAGGCTCTCTGAATCTATTCCACGTCCATTATCGCTTATGGCTATCTTCACCTCGGCATCATTGTCATATATGTTGATATCTATCTGCCCATACTCTTTATCCATATACTTTATAGAGTTAGTCACGATATTGTTTATGACTCTCTTCAGCTGATCCGGATCAACTATGACCATCACATCGTCATCGCAGTAATTCTTATATGTGAGTTTCATATCCTTCGACATCAGCGTGGCATGAACTTCCTCCATACAGTCATTGAAATAATCCTTCACAGACACTCTGTGGAACTCATATGGAATTGCATTGTTGTTGATGTTGGTGTACAGCGAAAGCTCATTTATCAGGCTGTCCATCTCATTTGCCTTGCTGTATATCATCTTCAGATATCTGTCACGCTTCTCTGGCGTGTCGGCAACACCGTCCATAATTCCCTCAACATAGCCCTTGATGGTCGTTATAGGGGTTCTAAGATCGTGGGATATATTGCTTATGAGCTGTCTGTTCTCCTCCTCATACCGCATCTTGGTCTTTGTAAAATCGCAAAGCTTCTGCCTCATATTCTCAAATGACTCACACAGCTCTCCCACTTCATCCTCACGATTCGCTCCAATATCAATCTTCTCATCAAGATTGCCGGATCCCATACGCTCCGCAGCCTCTTTCAGTTTTACCAGAGGATTGACAAACTGCTGATATACAAGAACAGCCACTACTCCGCTGAGGATAATCATAATTATGATCATTAATATGATGTATCCCAAAATAGTTCCTCTGAAGCTGTCAACATAACTACCGTAATATGTAAGCAGGTATATGTCCACATCCTGTCCGTTGCATACATACGTGATCTGATTACACAGATACAAAGACGGCTGGGTCATAAGGTATTCCTGAACCCGTATTCCACTGCTCTCTGCCACGTCATCTGTATCCTGCGAACCATCAAATTCTATGGCATTTATATTCTCACTTGTGTCATTCTTCTGAAGCTGACTCTTCAGTGCATCAGAAAAATTATCCACACCTACATACAAATATTCACCATCAACCTTGACAACGACATTCGTGTTGTTTGCTGTGGTCTTCATATTCAGATCACGGGCATTTTCATCATCGATATAATACTCCGGGTCACTCTTAACCTTATTTATAATCTGCTCCCGCTGAGCGGATATAGCTTTATATACATCGTTCACCGGATCACTTGCCGAATACAGCCACTGAAGCGAATGAGCCTTTCCATAGGTTCCTGTTATAAAATATCTGCCTATGATCATGGTTCCTATGATCATTGACACAAATGCTGAAAGCCATATTATTACTATTGCACATTTTACTTTCTTAGTGATATTCATATTCTCAACTCCCACATCTACTATACCATGAAACCACCCGGCCAGTGTATGAAGTTTTTATAAACTGTAAAATTCCCTATCTGTTCTTCTTTTTAAAAAGTCCACGTCTCCTTCCACTCACCTCAGAAGCGGCTATTTCCTGTCTTGCCAGCTGATATTCACGAAGCGTTGAATCCAGTTTTCTGTATCTTGCCTCCTCCTGTTCCTCCTTCTCTCTGATGATCACATCCATCTGCTTCATCACATCATCCGTCACAGCTGCCGACACAGACTGTGTGATGACCTTCAAATTGTCCTTTATGGAGTTGCTGACTATCTTGTCCATCAGATTTTGAAACTGTGCCATCTTAAAATCTACAATTCTGGTATTGTCTTTATCATCATCACAGCTCACTCGTATGGAGTCTATCTTTTTCATATCCAGCAGGCCACTCTCTTTTATCACATCCGCAGTGTCTGATTTATCTGCATCCTCCGCAGTATTTTTCCCAGCTTCACCATCCAGAAGATCATACATCTTGTGAGCTATATCCTTTATAGCCTTTAACTGTATACCCTTGTCCTTCAGAGTCTTCACTCTCTGGAGTATCTTAATATCCTGCTCACTGTAACACCTGTGGCCCATCTCATTTCTATGTATTTTGATATCAAGCTCTTCCTCCCAATAACGAAGCACATGTGTCTCGACCTCAACCATAACTGCCGCCTCACTTATGCTGTAAACTTTTTCTGCCATCTGTATATCCTCCTTATTTCTAAAAACCAGCAAATTTTAGTCGTTCAATAGTAAAACCGACTTTCCAGATATAATTTTAAGGATATTAACAGCCAGTCTCAACGAATATCGTCATTCAAGTTTTTGCAGAAAACAGTATTATTCGTCAAAAAAACCTTCCGGAGCTGTCACGCTTTCCGGAAGGTTTTCTGAATAGTTTTTATTATTTGTAATTTTGATCGTTATATGTGATCAGTTATTTATCTTTGTTATAAGAAAATATCCATCATCCATCCACTTAAAATGAACATTCTTGTAATTGGTTCCTATGATATATTCTGATCCGTCTTCTGACAATCTGAGCTGATCCTTATCCTTGTCAGAATTCAGTGCCTTCAAAAGGATATCTGTAAATATGTGATCCGGATCAAGTGCCATGAGTTCATTCTCATTTGCCACTGACTGACCTTCACCAAGTTCCTGAGGGTAGTAGATCATATTCTTCAAAGTCTTCAGATCTTTGTCATTGAAAACTGTTCTGATTCTGTCCGCAAATTCCTGACTTCCAGTATCTATCTGATCCTTGACATCCAATCTCTCCATATATCTGTTCTCAAATGTAATATGAGTCAGTATATCCCTTAGTACCTCATCCGTCGCCGTCACATACACATACAATGAATAGTTGATTGTTCCATCACTCCAAAACGCAATTCTTCCCGGATTCAAAGTATAAAATGTTGCATGACACCCCTGGACATCAGTGTATATCATATCACCGTTGCTGGTATTGTTTACTCCTGCCAGAGTATAGGATTCATACTTATATGAACCTCTGAGCTCAGTTTTTACTCCGTTATATCTGAAACTGACTATTCCTATATCGCCTGAGATTGTATACTTTACATCTGTTATGCCTTTACAGCTATGGTCTACATCAAGGTATATACCTATCTGTGTCAGGTCATCGGGGGATGACACCTCCCCACTCTTCACGACTGTATGTGTGCTTTTCACGTCATCTGACGCATCTCCGCATCCCGGCAGTATTGCCAGCATACATACTGCGATCAATATACATATTATTTTCTTTATACCCATATCAGATATATGTCTCATATTCTGCTCCAATTACCAGGCTATTCCCTGATGACATCCCAGCTCCTTACACTTATATGCCATTGTAGGGTCTGTAGGATCCCATGTATGGCTGTAGTCGAGCTGTACTGATGATGGCTTAGGGAATGGACCATCTTCATTGCTTTCAAATATAGTTACTTTTGTTCCAAGTTCACAGTTATCATATATCCACTTTGCATCTCCTGCCTTAAGTCTTATACATCCATGGGAACACGTAGTTCCAAGCTGGTTATAAGCGCTTACAGAGAGTGTTGTAGGATCCTGTGAGCCATAATATACTGAATGGAATAATATATCACCTGTGATAAGTGTATCCCACTGTCCATAACAAGGTCCCATGAGAGTCCACCATCTTCCCTTCATAGGAGTATAAAATGTTCCAACTGGTGTTGAATCTCCTCCTGAACATACAAATGCTTTTACAGGAATGATATATCCATTGTCACCATCCTTTGCATATGCTGTCACAACATTCAGTGTCTTATTTACCTTTATCTCATATGAATCCTGTTTGCCGAGTACCGCATCCACATCGATAAGTCTCTGTCCATCTTTTCCAAAGTAAAACTTATATCCATTTGCATATGCCCATCTCTTCTGATACATTACACCCTTGTCACCAAAGTAATAGTAATTGCCTCCGATATTGGTATATCCTGTAACAGGAGTTCCGCCATTTTTCAGATAATATGTATATTTACCTACTGTTCTCCATCCATCTGAGGTGATAAGTGCACCATATTCAGTGAACAGATAAAGCTTTCCACCTATCTTTGCAGGACCTGTATATGCAACACCGTTGCTTCTGTAGTACATCTTGTTGCCATGGCCTGTGGTGTACCAGCCTGTGTATGGCTTTCCATCTGAATCAAAACGATAAGCTACTCCGTTTACCTTCTTTACACCGCCGGTCAGATATCCACTGTTTGAAAAATTATAATAATAACGGCTGCCTTTCACCTTATGCACGCCGGTATATGCCTTTCCATCTGATCCAAAGTAATATGTCTTACCATCCACAGTTTTCCAGCAATTCTTCATCATATGGCCATCTGCATTGAAATAGTAATTATAGCCGCCCACTTTATGAAGTCCTACATAAGCATAACCTTTTTGTGAAAAATAATACCTGTTACCATTTGTGGTTGCCCAGACAGACTTCTTCATAGCACCATCAGAGCCAAAATAGTAATAGAACTTTCCAATCTTGCGAATACCCTTCACAGCCTTGCCATTGCTTCCAAAATAATATGTTCTCTTATTCATTGTCTTCAACATATTCTTCTGGATAATACCTGACTGCGCTGCGTAATACCTGTCGCTTCCAACACGGAATACAAGATTTCTCACTATGGTACCACCAGGTGCCGCATAATAAATTCTTCCCTTGTAATTTATAAAACTACTTCTGACAGCTCTTCCTGAGCTTGCAAAATAGTAATAATACTTGCCGGATTTTACGATCTTTTTTGTAACAGCTGCGCCATTTGCCGCAAAATACATCTTCTGGCTGCCATTTACCAGTGTAAGTCCTCTGGCCATGGCATTGCTTGTCTTGCTGAAATAATACAGTTTGCCATTTATATATGTAAGCCCGGATGCTCTTGAACCATCAGCCTTCAGATAATAAGTCTTCTTGACATATTTGCCGTTGGAAGACTTCACACTTAGTGTGATGAAACGGTTTCTGAGCTTCACATTGTTCTTGTAATAGTACCATCTGCCTCCAACATGATACCAGCCATTTTTTTCTGCCGCAGGCGTTGCATAATCATCCTGATCCACATAATCGTCATATGAGTTCTCCGCAGCGTACACCGTATACATGTTTCCACTGTTTGAATTCACAACAGAGTCCACTCCTGTGACACCATTCGACATCAAAAGAGCTGCTGCCGTCGCCAAAACAATTCTTTTTAAATTGAACATATTCCTTCTCCCTCTTACCTATTTTTACATATCATTCAAATGTTTCTGATAAACTCTCCTGGTCTGCTGTCTTCTTATTCCGATACACATTCCACATTCCACCATGGTCATCAGAAGCGCAGATCCTCCTGAACTTATGAACGGAAGCGTAACTCCTGTGTTTGGAAATAAATTTGTAGCCACACTTACATTTATAACTATCTGACAGACAAGATGTATCATAACTCCTATGACTATCATACTGCCAAAAACATTTGAAGACTCTTTTACTATAACATACATCTGATATAACAGGTAGCCATAAAGTAGAAACAGAAGAACTGCTCCAACAACGCCAAGCTCCTCACACACAATAGCAAATATCATGTCGTTCTGAGCCTCTGGTATAGCAGAAAGCTTCTGTGTTCCATTGCCAAGGCCCTTGCCGAGGAATGAACCACTTCCTATAGCATACAGAGACTGGATAACCTGATATCCCACGCTCTTTTCATACTTTTCTGTATAAAGCCATCCAAGAATTCTTCCCGCACGGAAGTCATCCATCTGCTCAAGTTCCTCCTCTGTCGGGAGATACCTGATAGACATCCTGACATATACCACTGCGACAACCACAGCGGCCAACAAAAATATCATATGAAATTTCCAGTTTTTGCTTGCAATCAGAGTGGAACAATAACATATTCCAAGCACGACTATACATGAACTGAGGTTTGTCGATATAAAAAGCAGAGCCGCTGCCTGGATACCGACCAGCAGCCACAGAGTCAGTATTGTCTGCCACTTATGCATCTCTCTCCATTTACTGCTTATATACGATGCGATAAATACGATCAGCAGTGTCTTTACCATATCTGCAATCTGTATTCTGAACGGTATTCCCGGAATCTGGATCCATCTTGTGGCACCATTTACATTTACTCCGAGAGGTGTCACCAGCAATAATATCAATATAGCTGACAGGATATAGCAAGGCCAGGCAAACTTCCTATAAATTCCATATGGAAGGTACGCAAGTCCCCATATAGCTCCTGCACCAATTATGATGAATATTAACTGGCTTTTGAAATTGCTCATGGCAGTTCCGTAACTTGAAGCACTGAATATCATGATAAGACCAAATGCAAGAAGAAATGTGATGGCAATTATCATCTTGTATATAGTTCCAGAAGTATATCTGCTTTTTTGTTTGTCTGTGGATTTTTCCACGGTCACTGCATCACTCATTACTTATCTCCTTGATAAATTTATAGGCACTTATAATATCCGTATCAAATAAATCTATACTATCCCTATAATAAGGTTTCTCTATATCTATCGTGTCACATCCTACATGAATTCTTCCTGTAGAGTCACCATTCCACTCCAGATCCATACACTTGCCTTTCTCATATGAGCTGACATCTGCTGTCTTTCTTATGCTCATATCTCCTATCTCTATATCGAGATTTGCTGTATCATCTGTGAATACAATGTCCAGTCCCGCCTCCATATCACGGAGCACACCACCTGTATCTATCATCACCTTATAGGATGTTCCAACTGTATTATCTTCATTTATATCTTTTTTTTCAATCACAAATGATTTGCCATCTGCATCACTTATGGATAATCTGTATCTCTCAGCTATGTAATCACTTCCAAAAAAGTCAAGTGACACATCCACCTTCTGATCTGATATGTCATCCGCATACAGTTTCACAAGCTCACCATCATTATTTATGGCAAAATATATCCGCATATTCGCACCATTCATGATCTCATTCACAAATTGTTTTATATCATGTACCAAATCTGCCGTATTGTCAATGGCTTCTATCTCCGGCATATAATCATCCAGAGATTTGTACACCTCATCCAGATTCATATCATGGGTTCCAAAACAATCGTCAAGGTAGCTGTTAAAATCACTAACATCAAAGTCCAGAGAATAAATATCACATTTCTGCTGCCTATCTCCGACATCTATAGTCTCCTCGCCTTCATGGCGGCTGTCCATCTTTAAAAAATATTTTGCAGTTTTTGCAATTATACCAGATCTTGTCTTATCATTCTTCTGATCCATATAATTGCCCGTCACAAAGTTCATACATTCCGCATAAGCCTTTCCAAATGCGTACACTGTCTCATTATCTATACCAAGTATCGATATAACCTGGGAATTGCTCATATTTGTTATGAGATTCTCCGCATATTGTATCCTTATCGCCATATCACCTATGTATATATATGACGATCTCTGATTTGCAAACAGTTTGAAACTCTGATCGTTTATCCCTGTCTCCAGAAGAAACTTTCTATTGTCAACATCTCTGTTCAGGGATATCTTAACATCATCATCAACAGAATCCTCAAACAGAAAATTCTGATTGCCGTTCAGCATGCTGCTGCCCATGGTATATGTTCCATACTTCTGGTTCATCCCAGAATTCTCTGAGGTTTTTATAGTATTTGACATGGCTTCCACAAGTTTTACCTGTGGTTTTCTCATCAGATTAAAAAGAATAATTGCAACAACTACAGCTGCCAGGATTGTAACCGCTGCTATTATTCCAATTATTCTTTTTAATATCTTTTTATTGTTTTTTGTATGCATATTCGTCATGACTCTCATTTAACCAGGAGATTGCATCACACAATCCTTCCTCTGAAAACTCAAATTGCTTTGAACCCTTCTTCTCATCCGGTGTAACCTCAAAACAAAATGGTTCCGGCCATATATATGCCGTCAGAACCGTCTTCGTCTCAGGCTTGCTCTCCTCTGCGGAATCCCCCTCCTGTTTCTCTGCTTCGGAGGGAATCTCCACAGTATCTTTCTGTATCATGTATCTGATACCCTTGTCGCTCCCTTTAAATGGTCTTGACTTGTAGAACTCCAGTGCAAGAAGCTCTGGTCTGTTTATCATATAATCACCTTACTTTATAGTAAATGGATATACCTCTATAATATTCTTTGTATCCTCATTCTTTATATAAAGGTATGTAACTCCCTTAGGAGCACTGTCGCCGATATTCACCCATGTTGACCATCCGTCAACAACAGGATCTGAGAATGTTATGGAATCTGACTTATTGCCGTCAGCATATACCACATATCCTGATATATTGATAGAATCACTTCCAGAGAATGCAAATGCTGTATGGATATATATGTTGCTTCCACTGCTTATGCTGTCTGATCTGTCGTCCAGATCACTCTCTGAACTGTTGACAAATGACTGTATATCCCATTTTACAAGCTCTGTATATATCTTCTGAGCCGTAGGACTTCCCGCATATCTGAGTTCTCCGAGATACTGCATTGTAAGTTCGTTTGAGGCATTCTTATTTGCCTTTATATAAGCCAGTTTTGCATTGACAATCTTGCTTGATACGTCTGTCTTCTCAACCTTTTCATAACACTCAACTGCCTTCTTGTAATCCTTGTCACCTACTGCCTGTGCTGCAAGAGCTATATAGCACTTATCCTTCTCTTTTACACAATTCTTATATTTTGAATCAACCTTATCATAACTCTTAATAGCATTCTCGTAATCCTTGTTTTTGTAATACTCAGCTGCCTTCTGATAAGTACACTCGCTTGCCTTATCAGCATAATCGTCGTACTCTGACTTTGTGAACATATCATAAGCATCGTCGTATTTTCCATCTTTGAGAAGATCTGTGCCCTTGTCATAGTAACACTTTGCAAGGAGGGTTGCTGAATCCTCATAATCCTCTATGGTTGTCAGAAGATCTATAGCTCCGTCATAATCCTCCGCTGTTATCAGTGACTGAGCCTTCTTATACGTACACTCTATAACCTTGTCTGAGGCATCCTTGTATGTTCCTGCATTCTTGAACGCATCTATGGCGGCATCATATGATGCTGCATTCATCTGATCCATTCCTGCACTGTAATAACACTGACTTGCCTTGTCAAATGCGTCCTGGCTCTTAACTTCCGAAGCCTTTCCTCTCTGTTTGCCATCTTTTTCTGCAGCCTGCTTACTTTTGGCAGCTTTGTTATAATATTCTGCAGCTTCAAGATTTTTGCCATCTTTCTCAAGAGACTCTGCATAATTGTAATATGCATCACCATTTGCCAGATTATAAGAATCCTTGAAATTACCCAGATCCTTGTAGAGAGTAACCGCCTCTTCAATCTTACCCTGTGAAATCATATCGCCTGCATCATTGTACTTTTTGAACTTTGGCACGAATAAAAATGCTAACACACCTATGGCTAAGACTATAACTATAGGAATTGTGATAAGAGCGATCTTAGCACCTTTTCCCATAGGCTTCTTTTCGCCCTTTTTCTTTATCATTACATCATCACCCACAGGAGGCATATTTCTCATACCCGGCTGCGGAATTCCGTTCTGTGGCGGCATTCCTCCCGGACCTGACATTCCATTTTGTGGCGGCATTCCATTTGGCATTCCGTTCTGTTGTGGCATCATGCCCTGTGGCGGCATTCCTCCCGGCATAGGATGCTCCGAAGGAGCCTGATGCATAGGGACAGGCTGGCCTGCAGGTGTAAGTGGCTGATTCTCCATACCAGAGCCTGTCAGTACAGTTGTGCTGTCATTGTCTGCATTCGCACTTGTGAGCACCGTCGTACTGTCTTCATCACTATTCTGTTCATAATTGATCAATGGAAATTGTTTTCCACATACAGGGCACACCCTGATGTCATCTCTCATCTCACATCCACAATTATCACAATACATATCTTTCCCTCCATTTCTATGGATCAGTTTATTATTTTATGAGTTACTTTTAAATATAAAATCTTCATTTGATAACCTTACCACACTATTATCTGGAATTATCACATCCATATTGCTGTAAACCTGTGTACCATTCAGATATGTATGATTAGTAGAATTGTTATCTCTCAGATAGTTCACACCATTTATACTTGTTATATATGCATGTCTTCTACTTATAGACTTGTTTCCCGTTATCTTAAAATCCACGCCCTGATCAGCCTTACCTATACAGAATACCTGCTTGTTTATCTGAACTGTTTCACCTGTACTCTTTCTTGTGATGGTAGGCTTGCTGCCTCCGACAATGGTTCTGTTGCTGAAAAGGGTTGTAGGTGGTTCTTCATCTACCTGTTCGCTGAGTCTTCTGGCCTCCTCAACCTGGCGCTTTGCAACATCTGCCTGACGCTTTGCTTCCTCAGCATTCTTTCTTGCTGCAAATTCAGCCTGCAATCTCGCCTCCTCAGCGTGCATCTCACGCTCCCTGGCGCGTCTGATCTCATCTGCATACTGTGAAGAGGCTTTCTCTGCCCTGATTCTCTCCTCCTCTGCGCTCTGATATAGTGAATCATCCCCCGCTGTAAGGATCGCAGTCTGCTCGTAATCTCTGGCCTCCGCAGTTACTCTCTGTCTCCATATCTCAGCCTCAACCCTGGCTGCTTCGGCCTTCATTCTAGTCTCCTCAGCCTCTCTGGCCACTCCAGCCTGATACTTGGCTTCCTCTATCTGTCTCTTTACTTCATTTTCAGCATTTATACGGGCTTTCTCAGCTCTCTTTGCTGCTTCTTCAGCCTTATGTATAGCCATCTCTTTGTTGTTTGTATCTGTGGTGAGAACCTCGCTTCTGCCATTCTCACCCTGTATTATAAGGAGCTGGCTGGTAGATCTCAGTTCCGACACAAACTCATTAAAATGAAATGCATCAAATTCTCTGTGGTCATTGAAATAATCAACTATCTGATTTGCACACTCAATGGCAGGTGTATGTGCGTATATAAGTGACGACAACAATTCGTTAAAAAATTGTCCGATGTTCCTATTCTCGAAATTACATTCCAACGGAAGATATAGAAGCTGTACAGAAAAATCCACAAATTTGACAAACATTGAATTGACATCCCATACTATCTTATCAAGCTTAAGTCCATTCTGTATAATAGAAACAAGCTGTTTACTGATACTGAATACGTATTCAACAAGTTCGTCCCTGAACACAGGCTTCTGTGCTATCTGTGCAAAACTGATATCCCCATCTATCGAATACTCAAGTATTCTGTCCCCCTTGACAAATACTTCCTTGCACGTACTTGTATTTCCCGCAAATGGCACGTTATACGCATTCATCTCATATTTGTTGATTGGAGTTGCCTGATCCAATCTATATTCGATCTTCTTATATTCTCTTAATGTCTGAGTCATTCCCCAATACCTCCTACAAATATTTACAGTAATACTTATACAGTATAACAAACACTAAAGCCACATTCAAGGCAAAACAAATGCACACTGAGTAAACAAATCAAATGCACACTGAGTAAATAAATACACAAATACACACTAGATAAACAAAACAATCCATTGCAATATACAAAAAATCCCTGATCCAAATATCCAGATCAGGGATGCTTTAGAGGTGCGAGCCGGATTTGAACCGGCGATGACGGTGTTGCAGACCGGGGCCTTACCACTTGGCTATCGCACCATATTCTATTATATGAGGACATCTTCATGATTATACCAAATGTCCTTAGCTCCCCGAGTAGGGCTCGAACCTACAACCCCTCGGTTAACAGCCGAGTGCTCTACCATTGAGCTATCGAGGAATAAACGTCATATATGCATTCCTATAAAAGGAACGCAGAAGGAGGGATTTGAACCCTCGCGCCGCGCAAACGGCCTACACCCTTAGCAGGGGCGCCTCTTCAGCCACTTGAGTACTTCTGCAAAATGCCTAAATAAAAATCTCCTACCAAAGAGTATTTAATTTTTGACGCTTGTTTATATTAACAAAATACACACTCATTGTCAAGGGTTATTTTTTAAATGGTAAATTTTTGTAATTTTCAAAAAATCTGTATGTACAAAATAAAAAACAGATGTACAAATTGAACACTGACATAAAAAATAAGACCTCATTTTATCATTTTCTACAGATAAAATGAGATCCTATTTTCAGAAGTTAATCATATAACTTTTCTCTTTTATATTCTTATCATCTTAACGATATACTGTTCTGATCCAAGTTGTATAATAATACTTTGTTGTTGCAGGATAAAGTTTTCCGCCAATCTTACATACTGGAACTACATAGAATCCAAATGTCTGATACTTTTTAAGGCCAGTTATCACGTATGATCTTGTTGAAGCACTTACCTTAACCTTTCTCCATGTACCACCATTTGTTCCTGATGAATTTCTGTTGAAGTATACATAATAATACTGAGCGTTTGCTACACCTGTCCACACAAGCTTTGCGCTTGTATCGCTTAAAGCCTTCATGCTGTTAAGATTAAGGTATGCCTGTGGTACAACAACCTTGAATGGAGACCATGCGCTCCAGATTGTAACACCATCACCTGTCTTGATATATGATCTGATTCTTACCTTGAATCCCTTGTTCTTGATTGCTTTTCTTGCCCTGAGACTTGTAACCTTTACTGTTCCATATGAATATGAGCTTGATGTACCGACATAAAGGCTTGTCTTACCGTTAAGTGCACATACCTGAACCTGGCATCCATTTGGAGTTGCTGTATTATTTGAATTATAGAATGAATTCTTATCCCAGCCTATAGTTACTTCATTGCTCTTATTTGGATCCCATGTGAGGTTTCCCTTTCTGTAAACTGCAACATTCTGTGGGTTTACAGGTGCTGAATATAATCCGGACTTTGTTGTACCATACTTTGTCATAGCTATGTATCTTGATGTTGACTTTTTGTATGGCTTTATTGTTACACTATATCTACGTCCTGATGTTGCAGACATAACAGCCTTTGGTGAAGATACAATCTTTGTCTTTACAGTTGTACCTGTGTCAAGTTCTATTCTGTATCCTGTTGCACCGGCTGATGCTGCCCACTTAAAAGATATTGCCTTTGAAGATCCGGCTGTCTGCTTGATTGTTGAATAATCTATATCCTTTGGCTTTGTTACAACCTGAATAGGTGCTGATGTTGCAACTAATACATCATTGTATCCCTGTCTTACATATGACTCAACCTTTACATAATATGCTTTTCCAGCGCTGAGTCCTGTAACATATCTTTCCACACTTGAACTTGGATGGGAGCTTACTGCTACATATCCTGATGTCTTGCTCTTTGAATAAAGAACCCTGTATGTCTGTCCCGGATTATCATTCCAGCTTATCTGGACTGATGATGTTGATGCATCTGTCTGCTTAAGACCTGTAACAGCGCCAGCAGCGGATGCTGTGATTGTCATTGCAAAAAGCATAATTGCCATTATTGCAAGGACAAATAATGATTTCTTGATCGTGTTTTCTTTTCTCATTAAATCTCTCCTTCTTCTTACTTACCCTTCTGTTGAATCCACCGTGCTCTCCTCATATTACAAAGTTTACATTTTTTTAATTTTTAAGTCAACCATATGATAATCGGCATTATCACTGATTTGTTTGGACAAAATTAACAAAACAGCCAGCATTGCCTATATGACAATGCTGGCTGTTTAACAATTACCACATGAACCTGACTCTATAATGTAAGTTTTAATAGTATACAGTCTTTATATATGTAGTGTAATAATTCTTTGTAGTTGCCGGATAAAGCTTTCCATCAACCTTACATACTGGAACTACATAGAATCCAAATGTCTTATACTTTGTAAGACCTTTTATCACATATGATCTAGCTGAAGCACTTACCTTAACCTTTCTCCATGTACCACCGTTTGTTCCATAAATATTTCTATTGAAGTATACATAGTAGTACTTAGCGTTTGCTACGCCTGTCCACACAAGCTTTGCACCTGTATGATTCACTACTTTCATTTTGTTGAGGTTAAGATATGCCTGTGGTACAACAACCTTGAATGGAGACCATGCGCTCCAGATTGCAACTCCACTGTCTGCCTTTATATATGTTCTGATTCTTACCTTGAATCCCTTGTTCTTGATTGCCTTTCTTGCCTTAAGGCTTGTAACCTTAACCTGGCCTGAATAGCTTGTTGCCATTCCAACATAGAGGCTTGTCCTGCCGTCAAGTGCACATACCTGAACCTGATATCCGTCTGGTGTAGACTCTCCTGTTGAGCTGTAGAATGAATTTCTATCCCATCCTATCTTTACCTCATTGCTCTCGTTAGGATCCCAATCCAGATTATCTTTTCTTGCAACTGCAAGATTCTGTGGATTCACAGGAGCTGCATATATTCCATATGCCCATTTTCCTGAACTATCCATGGCAATGAATCCTGAAGATGACTTCTTATATGGTTTGATAGTTACTGTATAACCACGTCCTGCTGAAGCTGGCATGGATGCCTTTGTACCTGATACAACTCTTGTTCTTGTTCCAAGCTTGCCCTCAAGCTCTATCCTGTATCCTGTTGCTCCTGCTACGCCTTTCCACTTAACTGTTACCGTCTTGCTTGTTCCGGCTGTCTGCTTGATACTGCTGCTGTTGACATTTTCCGGAGTTGTTACAACCTGGATAGGTGCTGATGTGGCAACATATATATCATTCCAGTTGCTGTCTTCAACATAAGAAGCAACCTTTACATAATATGTTGTTCCTGCGCTGAGTCCGCTGATATACCACTCTGTTGATGACGTCGTATATGATGTATCCTCAACATACCCTGAATTCTTGCTCTTTGAGTAATATACCCTGTACTCCTGTCCCGGATTTGCATTCCATGTTACCTTTACACTACTGCTTGAAGCGCTCGTCTGTCTAAGCTTTGTTACAGACCCCGCAGCAGATGCTGTGATCGTCATTGCAAAAAGCATGATTGTCATGATTGCAAGTACAATGAGCGATCTCTTCATTGTTTTCTCTCTTTTCATAAAATCTCTCCTTTTTTTATTTTCCCTCCGTAAAATGATTCTATCATCTTGGATTTACCTGATAGAATCACGGTTCAGATTAAATTTTAAACGCTTAAATATATAAAGTCAATCTCATTTGACTATTATAAGCAAGTGTAATATATACAATTTTGATTGTTTAAAATATCTATACACTTATTACATGATATTTTAATTTGCACTTTACATATTATTTCTGTGCAAGATAATCTTTCACAGCAGTCTCATACAGATTATGTCCTTCAGAATCTATGACAACTATCGCAGGGAAGTTCTCAACTCTCATCTTTCTTATAGCCTCTGTTCCAAGATCGTCATATGCTATGACCTCAGACTCCTTGATACACTTTGATAGGAGAGCTCCCGCTCCGCCAACTGCAGCCAGATATACAGCTCCGTTGTCTTTGATAGCCTGTATGACCTCAGGGCTTCTCTTGCCTTTTCCTATCATTCCGCAAAGACCTTTACTCAGGATAAGCGGTGTATATTTGTCCATACGGCTGCTGGTCGTAGGTCCAGCTGATCCTATCACCTGACCTGGTTTTGCCGGTGTAGGTCCTAGATAATAGATGACATTGCCGTTCAGATCTATCGGAACTATTTTCTTCTCATAAAGTTCAGTTCCGCTGGCATCTTTGCATCCCGATTCGATGATCGAATCGTACATTCTCTTGTGCGCCGCATCTCTGGCACTGTACACTATTCCATCTATATATACATAATCTCCAGCCTTGAGATTTTTCACTTCTTCTCTGTCAAATGGTGCTTTTATATGTTTGTCCATGATAAATCAAACCCTCCTGCTTATAATCCGCCAGTTTCTTATATTCTGCCAGAATCTTATAAAACTCTTGTCACATGTCTGTTCACATGGCAGCACATATTCACCGCGAGTGGCATTCCTGCTATGTGGGTTGCATAGGTCTCTATATTCACTGCAAGAGCTGTGGTCTTTCCTCCAAGACCGCCAGGTCCTATACCAGTGTTGTTTATAGCTTCCAGAAGTTCTTCTTCTATTCTTGCAATATGTTCTTTATCGGAATGAACTCCGACCTTTCTTGTAAGAGCCTTCTTTGCCATCTTCGCCGCAAGCTCAAAGTCTCCTCCAAGTCCTACTCCCACAAATACGGGCGGACATGCATTTGGTCCGGCATCCTTTACAGCCTGAAGCACTGCATTCTTCACACCCTCTTCTCCGTCAGCCGGTTTGAGCATATACACCTTACTCATATTCTCACTTCCAAATCCCTTCGGAGCTATGGTTATCTCTATATTCTCACCTGGAACTATATCATAATGGATAATAGCAGGGGTATTGTCCTTCGTATTCTCTCTCATAAGAGGATCCTTCACAACAGACTTTCTCAGATATCCATCTGTATATCCCTGTCTCACTCCCTCGTTGATGGCATCTGTTATATTCGCACCCTCAACGTGGACATCCTGTCCTACATTCACGAAAAATACCGCCATACCTGTATCCTGACAGATAGGTATATCATTCTCCCTTGCAATATCCAGATTTTCACACAACTGGTTCAATATCTGTTTTCCAAGTGGGCTGTCCTCAGTGTCAACTGACTGTCTGACAGCTTTTTCCATATCGTCTGACAAATGCACATTCGCCTCGATACACATGTTCCTCACTACTTTAGTGATCTCTTCTGCTGCAATACTTCTCATCTCTTCACCGCCATTTATTTTCTTAAAAATAGTTTTATTTACAAACTCTATTTTATTTATGATTTTATTTACGAACTAAACTTATAACATTTTTGAATATACTAAGCATTTTTTAACTCAATCATCCAGAAATGTATCATCATTTTTTTTGTAATTTGGATCTTTTCTGTTCACAAAAAATTTGTATACATAAAGTGTTATTGTAAAAATGGCTACAACTATAACCATCGCCACCAGAATATATATAATATTCATTATGCTGTAAGACCATTCAGATACTTTCTGTGTGCTCTGAAATATCTTGTCAAGTTTGCCCTCTGTTGTCGCCTCAGCTGTCTGCGTGGCTGCTGCACTGCCAATTGACTTAAAAACATTCACTACCCCCAGTGAAATCTCTGATATCATACCTGTCATATCCGTACCCCCAATATCATTCTTATAGCAATCCAATACCCATAATCTCAATTTACAATAATTACATTTTATTGTTTTTTATTTTCAGAAGTGTTCATCACGAACACACGATTTTACTCATTTTTCCCAATTGATTAAAGTATATCATAATGGCAATTTGCACACAATCAATAAAGGTATTTTAAGGCAAAAAAAGGTGTGCCATCTCTTCTTATCTGAGATAGCACACCTTAATGTATGTGATAATTTTTACTTACTCTTCTGAGTCTGCAGATTCAGCATCTTTTTCTATGTCTTCACCACTTTGATCTTCTGCAGCATCATCTTCATCTACAGCTGTTTCTTCAACATTTTCAACAGCAGTTGCTGTTACATCATCTGCTTCTTCGTCCTGCCCATCTTCGCTCTCCTCGCTGCGTGCAAGTTTCGCAACCGAGGCTACAAATGAACTTCCATCCTTGCCTATGTTCATAAGCTTGACACCAGATGTAATTCTTCCGATGACTGTTATATCTGAGCAGTGCATTCTTATCATGATTCCCTCATTGGTCATCATCATAATATCATGATCATTAGTCACAGCCTTTGCGCTTACAATATCACCTGTCTTATCAGTGATCTTATAACACTTCACTCCTTTACCACCTCTCATCTGGGCGGTAAATTCTGAAAGCTCTGTTCTCTTGCCCATTCCATTGGATGTTACAAATAACATATCATCCCCCTGGACATCGAGCTGCATTGCTATAACCTTGTCATTCTTGTCACATCTGATACCTCTAACACCCATGGATGTACGTCCTGTATCTCTCACGCACTCCTCATTGAACCTGATACACATACCCTTTGCAGTCACAAGAAATACATCATTCTCACCACTTGTAGCTTTGACCTCTATGAGTTCATCCCCTTCATTCAATGTTATGGCAGCAAGACCGGTCTTTCTTATATTCTCAAATGCTTCTATCTTTGTCTTTTTGACTATTCCATCTCTGGTTGCCATCATCAGATACTTCTTATCAAATCCTGCAATAGGAATGATAGCAGTTACCTTCTCACCTGGAAGAAGCTGAAGAAGATTGACTATGGCAACTCCTCTTGCATTACGTCCTGACTCAGGAATCTCATATCCCTTCATCCTGTATACTCGTCCCATATTGGTGAAAAACATAATGAAGTTGTGGGTATTTGTGAGGAATATCTCATCTATAATATCATTGTCGATGGTATTCATTCCCTTGATACCCTTACCTCCTCTGTTCTGTACCTTGAAGGTGTCCTTTGGCATTCTCTTTATATATCCGAGCTTTGTCATGGATATAACTATCTCTTCTCTCTTGATGAGTTCCTCATCTGTTATATCATCTGAGTACGCTGTGATAGAAGTTCTTCTCTCATCACCATACTTCTCTGCTATAACTGCAAGCTCACTCTTGATAACTCCGAGAAGCTTATTCTCATCTGCGAGTATAGCTTTGTACTCAGCAATCTTAATTATAAGTTCGTTGTACTCATTCTCAATCTTTTCTCTCTCCAAACCTGTGAGAGCACGAAGTCTCATCTCGACGATGGCACTTGCCTGAGCCTCAGTCAGTCCAAATCTCTCTATCAGTTTGTTCTTTGCCTCTGCAACTGTTTTTGAATGTCTGATGATATCTATGACTTCATCTATGTTGTCTAAAGCTATGAGATATCCCTGTAATATATGAGCTCTCTCTTCAGCCTTGTTGAGATCGTACTGTGTTCTTCTTGTTACAACATCTTCCTGATGCTTCAGGTAATATATAAGCATATCCTTGATATTGAGGATCTTTGGAACTCCATCAACAAGAGCCAGCATGATGCATCCAAATGTATCCTGAAGCTGTGTATGCTTAAAAAGCTGATTGAGAATTACATTTGCATTTACATCTTTTCTCAGCTCTATGACAACTCTCATTCCCTCTCTTGAGGATTCATCTCTTATATCCGTGATTCCATCTATCTTCTTATTCTTGACAAGATCTACCATGTTCTTTATAAGAAGTGACTTATTTACCATATAAGGAAGCTCTGTAACTACAATTCTATGCTTTCCATTGGTCATTGTTTCGATTTCTGTGATTGCTCTCACTTTTATCTTACCACGACCGGTTCTGTATGCATCATTTATGCCCTGTCTTCCAAGTATCTGGGCACCTGTAGGGAAGTCTGGTCCCTTTATGATGTCCATGATCTCGTCTATCTCTGTCTCTCTGCCTTCTTCAACCCTGTTATCAATAATTTTTATGGCTGCATTGACAGTTTCCTTTAAATTATGTGGTGGAATATTGGTTGCCATACCTACTGCGATACCCGATGTTCCATTGACTAATAGGTTAGGATAACGTGATGGAAGTACAACTGGTTCCTTCTCAGTTCCATCAAAGTTAGGTATAAAGTCTACAGTATTCTTATTTATATCTGCCATCATCTCCATGGATATCTTGGAGAGTCTTGCCTCTGTATATCGCATGGCAGCCGCATGGTCTCCATCCACAGATCCGAAATTTCCATGACCATCCACGAGCGGATATCTTGTATTCCATTCCTGAGCCAGCTTTACAAGTGCCTCGTATATAGAACTGTCCCCGTGTGGATGATATTTACCCATTGTATCACCGACGATACGGGCACATTTACGATGTGGCTTATCAGGTCCATTGTTAAGTTCTATCATAGAATGAAGTATTCTACGCTGAACAGGCTTGAGTCCATCTCTTACATCTGGAAGAGCTCTGGCAGCGATAACGCTCATGGCATAATCTATGTATGAACGCTCCATTGTCTTTTTCAGACCAACTTCATCTATCTTATCAAAAATCTTGTCGTCATCCATTTTTTGATTTCCTTTCTCTCGATATTTGTTGTATTTTTCACATTTATATAATCAATATCCTATATATCGAGATTTTTTACATACTTGGCATTTGTCTCTATAAACTCACGACGTGGCTCAACTTTATCTCCCATGAGAACATTGAATGTCATATCAATCTCTGACTCGTCATCATCATCAATGGCAACACGGAGAAGTATTCTCTTCTCAGGATCCATGGTTGTCTCCCAGAGCTGCTCTGCATCCATCTCACCAAGTCCCTTGTATCGCTGTATCTTGTTGTTCTGATCTCTTCCAACTTCATCAAGTATACTGTTCAACTCATCATCACTGTACGCATACCATACCTTTTTGTTCTTCTCCAGCTTGTAGAGTGGTGGCTGTGCCAGATATACATGTCCTTTTCTGATAAGATCAGGCATGAATCTGTAGAAGAATGTAAGAAGCAGAGTTGCTATATGTGCTCCATCTACATCGGCATCTGTCATAATGATTATCTTGTTGTATCTGAGCTTTTCTATGTTGAAGTTCTCATGAATACCTGTTCCAAATGCTGTGATCATGGCTTTAATCTCTTTATTTCCGAGTATTCTGTCTATTCTCGCCTTCTCTACGTTCAGGATCTTACCACGAAGTGGAAGTATAGCCTGGGTTGCTCTGGATCTTGCGGTTTTTGCTGATCCACCGGCTGAATCTCCCTCGACTATATATATCTCACAGTTCTTTGGATCCTTATCTGAACAATCCGCAAGCTTACCAGGAAGTGCCATGTTATCTGAAAGATTTGCTTTTCTTGCAACATCCCTTGCCTTTCTCGCGGCTATCCTTGCTCTCTGTGCAAGAGCTGCTTTATTGACAATTATCTTAGCAATCTGAGGATTCTGTTCAAGATAGTATGTAAGCTGCTCAGTAACAACACTCTCAACAGCAGGTCTTGCCTCTGAATTGCCAAGCTTCTGCTTTGTCTGTCCCTCGAACTGAGGATCGCTTATCTTGATAGATACGATTGCTGCCAGACCCTCTCTCAGATCATCACCTGAAAGATTGTCATCTTTCTCCTTGATAATATTATTCTTTCTTGCATAATCATTGAACACCTTTGTGATGGCTGACTTGAATCCTGTCAGATGTGTACCACCTTCAGGTGTATTGATATTATTTACAAAGCTGTATGTTGATTCGTTGTATGAATCGTTGTGCTGAAGTGCAACCTCAACACTTATTCCGTCTCTGACACCCTCACAGTAGATAACCTCGTTGTACAGAGGATCTCTATGTCTGTTCAGATATGTGACAAATTCCTTGATACCTCCTTCATAGTGGAAAGATCTCACTTTCTCAGGTGTAAGTCTTTTGTCTGTGAGACTTATCTTAAGTCCCTTTGTAAGGAATGCCATCTCTCGAAGCCTGTTTCTTAAAATATCATAATCATATATGTTATCTTCAAATATTGTATGATCCGGCAGGAAAGTAACCTTTGTTCCAGATACTCCCTCAGGTGCTTCACCTATAATCTGAAGCTTATACATAACCTTTCCCTTCTCATATCTCTGTTTATATATCTTTCCATCTCTGGTTATCTCTACCTCAAGCCATGTTGAAAGTGCATTTACAACTGATGCTCCAACTCCATGAAGTCCTCCGGATACCTTGTATCCTCCACCGCCGAACTTTCCACCGGCATGAAGAATGGTAAATACCACTTCAACAGCAGGTATTCCCTGCTTCTTGTGGATTCCTACAGGTATTCCACGACCATCATCAACTACTGTGATAGAATTGTCCTCATTTATATATACCTGAATGTGGGTACAATATCCAGCCAGAGCCTCATCTACAGAATTGTCAACTATCTCATATACCAGATGATGAAGTCCTGTGGAGGATGTACTTCCAATGTACATACCAGGTCTTTTTCTGACTGCTTCCAGTCCTTCCAGAACCTGTATCTGTTCTGCTCCATAATTATCATTTTCCATTTTTATGATTCCTCCGTTCTTACTCTGGTGGCTGTTCCCTCAACCACACTATATACATTGTTGATTATTATCTGTTCTTTTATAAAATCATCATATCCTGTACAGGTTATAATAGTCTGTATGTCCCTTATCTCCTCTATTAGAGAATTTCTCCTGTCAGTGTCAAGTTCACTCATGACATCATCAAGAAGCAATACCGGATTATCATTTATTATCTTCTTCACCAGTTTTATCTCTGCCATTTTGAGTGACAATGCTACTGTTCTCTGTTGTCCCTGGGAACCATACTTTCTGGCGTCAATACCATTTATGAGAAAGCTTATGTCATCCCTGTGGGGGCCAACCTGTGTGCTGGCATATCTCAGATCTATATCCATCTTATCCTGAAGATTTTTTTCAAATTCTTCTACTGTCACATTTGAATCGTAGACTATCTCAAGTTTTTCTTTTCCTGATGTCAGTCTGCTGTGTATGTCTCCTATGATATCGTTCATCATATCTATGAAATTTTTTCGCTCTTTTATGATTCTACTTCCATAATCCACAAGCTGCATATTCCATACATCTATGGTATCCATGAGACTTCTGTTAAAATTGATCTGTTTTAAAAGATTATTTCTCTGATTCAGAACTTTGTTGTAAGATACCAGATTCTGATAATATAGCCTGCTTATCTGACAAAGTTCCAGATCCATAAACCTTCTTCTCTCCGCAGGTCCATTTTTTATGATTGACAAATCCTCTGGTGAAAAAAATATCACATTGAGCAGACCATATAATTCTGCTGCTCTGCGTATCGCTATTCCATCTATAGCTACACCCTTATTCTTATTTTTTCTAAGGTGCATATCTATCTTGTGCGATATATCTCTTTTTTTTATTATAAGTCTTATATGACTCTCATCTTCACCTATCTTTATGACATCTCTGTCCTTTGATCCTCTATGAGACTTTGTTGTCGCCGCCATATATATAGATTCCAGTATATTTGTCTTTCCCTGAGCATTGTTTCCATACAGGATGTTGGTATTTCTGCCAAATTCTACTTTGAGATTGTCATAATTTCTATAATTTCTAAGTTCTATGGATTCTATATACATCTCTTCCACCATCTCACAGATGGTGATATTTATTTCTGAATGCTTATCTTATCACCATCAAATTCTACTTCATCACCATCATATAGTTTTCTTCCACGTCTGGTCTCAATCTCTCCATTAACCACAACCAGACCCTGAACTATAACTTCTTTGGCATCCACTCCAGACTCAACCAGACCCGCTGCTTTAAGTGCCTGACCAAGTTTTATAAATTCATCTCTTAATTTGATTATCTCCATGATCTCACCTCTTTTTATTCATTGATTCCCATAGGGAGAATCAGATAAATGTAATTTTCTGCATCATTCTTGATTACACACGGAGACTTAGTATTATTAAAGTAAATTGTTACATTCTCGTCATCAATAACCCTAAGAGCATCAATTATAAGCTTTGGATTGAATCCTATGACAAGATTATTTCCCTCTTTGTCTATATCAATTTCTTCATTCAATGATCCAATGAGAGAACTTATCTTAAGTCCCAGAGTTCTTTCCTCTATGCTGAGTCTGATAGGTTTCTTATCGGAATCCTTTATAAGAAGGGTTGCTCTATCCAGACTGTCAAGAAATTCTCTCTTGTTGATCTTCATCTTAATCTGATAATCAACTGAAAGCATATGGCTTATTCTGAAGTACTCACCTTCAATAAGTCTCGATACAACCTTTGTATTATCAAATTCAAATAAAATATTGTTCTCGGTGAAATAAATATTTACATTATCATCTACTCCACCGACCATAATCTTGCTAATGTCACTCAGTGACTTTCCAGGAACAACTACCTTGATATCTGAATTATTACCCTTTAAATCAATATATCTTATAGAAATTCTATGACCGTCAAGCGATACGACACTGAGTTTATTGTTTGATACCTCAAAAAGCTCTCCTGTCATAAGCTTGTTGTTCTCATTATCTGAAATAGAAAATATAGTCTGATTTATAACTTCTCTCAATGCAAACTGTGATATTGTAATAAATTTATCTTTTGAAACAACCGGAAGATTAGAAAAATCATCTCCTGACTTACCAGGTATATTGAATTCAAGTCTCTCACACTTTATCAATGTCTTGCTCTCTTTGTCACTCTCTATGGTTATATCACTGTCAGGAAGTTTTCTTATAAAATCAGAGAAAAGCTTTGCCTCAAGTGCAACTTTTCCTTCTTCAATTACAGTTCCATCAACATAACTCTCTATTCCTATCTCCATATCATTTGCTGTGAGCTTTATAACTCCACCCTCAGCTTCGACAAGGATACAAGACAATATAGGATGAGTAGTCTTATTTGAAACTGCTTTTGAAACAATATTTATACCCTGGAGCAGATTAGATTTTCTTATAGAAATTTTCATTGTAAGTGTGAACTCCTTTCTTATATAAACAGATGTCTTCAAATGTAAATGTGTATAACTATTGATAACATCCATCAGGCCTGAGCCTAAATAATAATATATTAAATAAAATAGTAGTTATAGTAGTAGTGGTTTTGATAGTGTTGACATTCTCTGAAAGCCATATAAATCAAGGCTTTCAGAATTATGTGTCCATGTTAATAATCTGTATGAACGTGTTGTTAAGGTGGTTACTTACCAACAACTTTTAATTGGTGAAAAAATTGGCAGTTCATCTTAACCAATACATAACAACAGGTAACAAACACCAATCAAAAACATATAAACAGGTCAAAGTTGATAAGTTATAAACATAAATGGTGTATATATGTTCATAATTGTGGATAACTTTATTTTTGTGGATTAAGTTTTTTTATAATTACATCCACCATCTCTGCAAACTCAGGATCCTTTTCAATCTTGTCTTCCACCTTCTGAATATTGCTGTGTACTGTGGAATGATCCTTTCCGCCAAATGAATCTCCTATGCTCTTAAGTCCTTTATCTGTATACTTCCGGCAAAGGTACATGGATATCTGACGTGCAGTAGCTATATCCTGACTTCTCTTTGTTGAGACTATATCATTCACAGAAATGTTCATGTGCTCAGACACGGTGTTGATGATGAGGTCAGGGGTTATGGATACCTTCTCATCTTTGGACACGAAGTCTCTGAGTATCTTCTTTGCCAGATCTTCTGTAATCTTGACGTTGCCGAGTTCTGAATAGACACTTAGTTTATTCAGTGCTCCCTCAAGCTCTCTGACATTGTAAGTGATATTGTTTGCTATGTATTCAAATATCTCCTCACTTATGTTCTTGAGTCCTTTTATCTCAGCTTTATTTTTGAGAATTGCCATACGGGTCTCATAGTCAGGAGCATGTATGTCGATAGGAACACCCCACTCAAATCTCGATCTATATCTCTCATCGAGTGTTTTGATCTCCTTTGGTGGTTTATCCGATGACAGGATGATCTGCTTACCTTCATCGTGAAGTGCGTTAAATGTATCAAAGAATTCGTTCTGAGTTGCATCCTTACCGATAAGGTACTGAATATCATCAATCAGAAGAACGTCTACTTTTCTATATTTGTTGCGGAAATCTTCTGTCTTTTTCTTTGCTATGGCTTCTATGATCTCATTCGTAAACTGATTAGAAGATACGTAGAGAACCTTCATATTACTATTGTGCTGAAGAATGTAATGTGCAATAGACTGCATCAGATGAGTCTTGCCAAGACCAGAACCTCCATACAGGAACAGAGGATTGAATTTGTCCTGTCCTGGGGAGTCAGCTACGGCGAGACATGTTGCATGGGCATGTTTGTTGCTCTCACCGACTATGAAGTTTTCAAATGTGTAGTCGGGACGAAGATTGCTCTTGCTTATGGCTTCATTATAGTCTTCAGTATAAGTTGGGGTTTTGTCATCTTTTTTCATCTGACTTTCAAGTGTGAAAATGACCTGAATTTTGTCATCCTGAAAGATCTCTCTCAGAACTGTTTCAAGATATATGTCAAATAATTTATTTTTGAGAAATTCTACACCTCTCTGACCATACTTTTCATCCAGAGTGAAATATACTTTGTTGTCCTCCACTGAATAGATGTTAAGTGGTTCAATCCATGTATGTATCATCATGTGAGATATTCCATGTTCGTTTTCAAGTATGTTAAGAATTTCACTCCATTTGGCTAAAATTAAGTCCTTCATTGTAAAAAACCTTTCTCAAAAAAATATATCTTCCTATTATTAATAATACCTTTATATTTTATAATAAACGTCTGCCTATTTCAAGCCATTCTGGATGGAAAAACTATATAATTAAGCTTATTTTCAATTTATAGGGTATCTACGGACAGGTACACGTATTTGGGGTAAAAAAAGCGTAAAACGAAAAATAAATAGCAAAAAGGTAATCAACATCAAATAACAGAGCATGTTGATTACTTTGTGGGCAGTAAAAATAGATAATTATAAAAATTATATGTTATGTAAATAATAAGATTTAGTTGTTATTTTGTTATAAACAGTAAAAACCTTATAAATACTATATTTTTTTGAGTTTATCCCAAACAAACAAAAAGTTATCCACAAGTTATAAACAATTTGTTGATAACATTATGTAAAGCGGAAAAATTCAAAAAAATAAGATTTGAAAAAAGTGATAAAAGGTCAAAAATACAATATTTTGTGGATAATATGATCTTAAACAACAATTTACAGATTTTCAGGCCTGTAGATAAATCCTTGTTATAATCTTGTTTTAGATTATGTTATATAGTTATCAAAAAAATCATTATTTCTGCAAGAAATGATATTTTATTCTTAGTCTTAGTTATGGTGGATAAATTACATAATTTTGTTCAAATAAAAAGTTATGTAAATATATCACAAAACAAAAATATATAATTATAAACATATCAACACTAGATTTTATCTATGTTTTTTTTAATAATCCTCATCAAAATAAAAAGTTATCCACAAGTTATAAACATTTTGTTGATAACATTATGTAAATGGTGAAATTGTGGAAAACTCATGATTGAAAAAAAGTGAACAGTGAAAATGGCTCAAAACCTTATAAAATCTAGGAAAAACGCCAAAAAACACTTGACTGATAATGTCTATTTATTTATAATAGGCAGGTAAATTTGTAAAGAAGGAGGTGTTTTGTAATGAAGATGACATTCCAGCCTAAGAAGAGACAGAGATCTAAGGTTCACGGCTTTAGAAAGAGAATGAGTACTGCTAATGGCAGAAAGGTACTGGCCGCTAGAAGAGCTAAGGGAAGAAAGAAATTATCAGCGTAAGGTCACATGGTTGTGACCTTTTTTTATAGTATATGAAACATGAAGCGCTGAACATTTTTGATATATTCAATTATGGTATGTGTTTTATATATGATGGTCACAGCAGCAGTTTTTCTAATAATCAAAGTTTCGGTGGTTACACAATGAGTAAAACGATTACATTAAAAAACAGCAGAGAGTTTGGCAGTGTTTATAACACAAGAAATTCGGCAGCCAATAAATATTTAGTTATGTATCTGAGAGACAACGGCTTGGAATACAACAGACTCGGAATCTCTGTTAGTAAAAAAGTTGGTAATAGTGTGGTGAGACACAGAGTAACCAGATTAGTTAGAGAAGCTTATCGATTAAACAGGGATAATATTGATGTTGGCTATGACATAGTTATAGTAGCCAGGCCGGCGTCAAAGGATAAGAAATGTCAGGACATTGAAAGTGCTTTGATGCATTTGTGTGGTTTGAAAAAAATAAGCCGCATAGGGTAAAAAATATGAAAAAAATATTTATTGGTTTAATCAAATTTTACAGGAAGTATTTGTCACCACTTAAGGGACATGCTACCTGCAAGTATTTTCCTACTTGTTCGCAGTATGCAATTGAGGCTATCGAAAAGTATGGAGTTTTAAAAGGTGGTCTCCTTGCAGTATGGAGGATACTTAGATGCAATCCTTTTTCAAAAGGAGGATATGATCCAGTTCCATAAAGGAGAAAATTATGTTTCTAACAGTAGAAGATGGTATGATACTTGGACCTATTTGTTGGTTGCTTGGTAAGATATTCAATTGGATTTATATGTTCGTTGGATTTATCGGAAGCCATATGGGATTCACATATGTCAACCTCAGTGTGTGTGTTATTTTATTCACATTTGTACTGAGAGGTGCATTGTTCCCATTGTATTTCAAGCAGCAGAGATCAAGTAAGATCATGAGTTTCATCCAACCTGAGATTGCCAAGGCAACGAAGAAATATAAGGGCAAGACTGATCAGGACTCAGTGATGAAGCAGCAGCAGGAAACTCAGAAGATCCAGAAGAAGTATGGTGTCAGCATGGCATCAGGATGTCTGACTTCACTTATACAGCTTCCTATATTTTATGGTCTGTATAGAGTTATTCAGAATATACCTGCTTATGTTCCATCAATGACAAAAACATATGGAAAGATTGTAGAGATACTGAGTGAAAAGACAGATTATATTAAGGCTATAAGTGATGTGGCTGGAGCTTCAAAGGTCAGCACAGTTACTATGGCGCTGAAACAGATGGGTGATACCCCAACTAATAATCAGATCATTGATGTACTTGATAAGTTTTCTAAGAGTGATTGGGATAAACTGATAGCAAATCTTGATCTTACTGGAAATGCTGATCTTGCAGGCTATGTTGATCAGTTCCACAATATGAACCAGTTCCTGTTTGGACTGAATATAGCAGATGCACCAGGATGGAAGCTTTCAATAGCTTTAGTTGTTCCTATTGTTTCGGCACTTCTTCAGTTCTTACAGACAAAGATATCTATGAAGTCATCACAGAATAATAATGTTGATAAAAGTCAGCAGACTGCAAACAACATGATGAAGGGTATGATGTATTACATGCCTGTCATGTCACTTATATTCTGTATTTCACTTCCTATAGCTATTGGTCTTTACTGGATAGTTGGTTCAGTTATTATGATAATATCTCAGCTTATAGTTGATGCATATTATAATCATCAGGACAAGGATGAACTGCTTGCAAAGTGTGCTGAAAAAGCTGCTAAGAAGCAGGCCAAGAAGAAACACCCGGAGAAGAAGTCTTTCTATGAGAGAATGATGGACGCTCAGGCAGGAAACGTTCAGACTGATAACAGTCAGTCAGAGAATATAAACAAGATGGCATCTTCAAGACTTAAGAGTTATGTCAATCCAGCACACTCTGTGAATGTTGACAGTGAAGATGTAAATAACAAAGCAAATGTAAATTATAGACCAGGCAGTATCGGATCAAAAGCAAATATAATGCTTCAATATCAGAATAAAAGCAATGATAAGGGAGGAAATAAGTAATGGAATTCATGGAATTCAAAGGTAAGACAAAAGATGAAGCCCTTATGCAGGCCAGCACTGAGCTTGGCGTTGCCAGCACTGAACTGGAGTACGAAGTAATAAGTGAAGAGACTAAGGGATTTCTTGGTATAGGTTCAAAGCCTTGTGTCATTAAGGCAAGAAGAAAGAAAACATTTGAAGACGATGTCAGAGAATATCTTGAGAGCCTGTTCAAGGCTATGAATATCGAGACAAAGATTGATATGGAATATGATGAAGTTGAGAATGTACTTTCAATCAATCTTGAAGGTCCTGAGATGGGTATTCTCATTGGTAAGAGAGGCCAGACTCTGGATGCACTTCAGTATATTATAAAGCTTGCTGTAAACAAGATGAGTGATTCCGCTATTAAGGTTAAACTTGATACTGAGAATTACAGAGAGAGAAGAAAAGAAACTCTTGAAAATCTTGCAAAAAATATTGCATTCAAGGTTAAAAGATCAAAGAGATCATTTGCACTTGAGCCAATGAATCCTTATGAGAGAAGAATAATTCATGCTGCACTTCAGAATGATAAGTATGTTGCAACAAAGAGTGAAGGTGAAGAGCCATATCGTAAGGTTATAGTATATCTTAAGAAAAAAGAGAGATAATCTTTGATAAGATATCAAATATAAAAATCGTATTATTGGTTTTTATAAATAAAAAGATAGATCGTGTGAAAACATGGTCTATTTTTTTGTGGAAAATAAAATGCTTATGATGTAAACTACATAGGTGAGTTATAAATATGCATTTGCGCATAGGATGATTGAGTCGGGAAAGGGCAAGTGAAGATATAATATGTTCAAGGAAGATACTATAGCAGCAATTACAACAGGCATGAGTAATGCCGGAGTTGGAATTATAAGAATAAGTGGTGAGAGAGCGTGTGAGATAGTTGATAAGATATTTCGAGCTGCAAATAGTAAGAAAAAGGCAACCACTATGAAAACTTACACTGCCGCTTTCGGTGGAGTATATGATGGAGATGAGATGAAGGACGAAGCCATACTTCTTGTCATGAAAGCTCCTCATACGTATACATGCGAAGATGTATGTGAATTGCAATGTCATGGAGGCATAGTTGTTCTCAGAGAGATTCTTGATATGATTGTCAGGGCCGGGGCGAGAATTGCTGAACCTGGTGAATTTACAAAGAGGGCATTTTTAAATGGTCGAATAGATCTGTCACAGGCAGAGTCAGTTATGGATCTGATAAATGCAAAGAATGAATTTGCTGCCAGAACATCTGTTGAACAGCTTCAGGGAAGACTTGGAGACAAAGTCAGAGATATGAGAGAGATAATTCTCTATAATGTGGCTTTTATAGAATCTGCATTAGATGATCCGGAACACTACAGTCTTGAGGGTTTTCCACAGAAACTTCATGAAATTGTTGATAAGTTAATAAGTGATGTTGATAATCTTCTGTCAACATTTGATAATGGAAGGGTTTTGTCTGAGGGAATAAATACGGTTATAATTGGAAAGCCAAATGCTGGAAAATCTTCTCTTCTCAATATGCTTCTTGGAGAGGAAAGAGCTATAGTGACTGATATGGCTGGAACAACGAGAGATACTCTCAGTGAGACCATAAATATAAAAGGTATCACGCTGAATATAGTTGATACGGCAGGAATAAGAGATACAGATGATATTGTAGAAAAAATCGGTGTGGATAAAGCTCTTGATTCAGTTGATAAGGCAGATCTCGTTCTGTACGTTGTTGATGGATCTGTAGATCTTGATGACAATGATCGCCGTATCATATCCAGAATAAAGGATATGAATGTGGTGGTTATACTCAATAAATCAGATCTTGATATGAAGATTGACAGTTCTCATATACGCAGATATATAGATGCTGATGTCATTTTGATATCTGCTCTCACAGGTGACGGAAGTGAAGAACTTTATTCGTTGCTCAATGATATGTTTTTTAAAGGTGCTCTGTCATACAATGATCAGCTATATATTACAAATGCCAGACATAAGAATGAACTTGTATGTGCGAAGGGTGCACTTGAAAAAGTATGTGACAGTATAGATATGGGTATGGAGGAAGATTTTTTCTCTATTGATCTTATGGATGCCTATGAACATTTGGGATTGATTATAGGTGAGACAACCAGAGATGATCTGGCGGATAAGATATTCAGAGAATTTTGCATGGGAAAATAGATATCAGCTTTTGAGATTAGCTTTAGGGAGGATATAACAAATGCCTGTTTTAGAAGAAGAATATGACATAGTAGTCGTCGGTGCCGGACATGCAGGATGTGAAGCTGCACTTGCAGGTGCGAGACTTGGTTTGAAAACTATTATATTTACAGTGAGCATGGACAGTGTTGCCATGATGCCGTGTAATCCGAATGTTGGAGGAAGTTCTAAAGGACATCTTGTCAGGGAGATAGATGCGCTTGGCGGTGAGATGGGCAAGAATATAGATAAAACTTATATACAGTCCAAGATGCTGAATGCTTCCAAAGGTCCTGCTGTACATTCACTTCGTGCTCAGGCTGATAAAAAGAAGTATTCTATGATGATGAAATATACACTTGAGAATACTGATAATCTTACTCTCAGACAGGCTGAGGTATCAGAACTCATAGTTGAGGGCAATGTTGTAAAGGGTGTAAAGACTTATTCTGGTGCAGTATATCGTGCAAAAGCGGTAATTCTCTGTACGGGAACGTATCTCAAGGCCAGATGTATATATGGTGATGTTGTATATCATACAGGACCAAATGGACTTATGGCAGCAAATTATTTGTCTGATTCAATGAAGAATGCAGGCATACAGATCAGAAGATTTAAGACAGGTACTCCTGCCAGACTTGATAAAAGGTCGATTGACTTTTCACAGATGGAGGAGCAGAAAGGCGATGAGAAGATTGTTCCATTTTCATTTACGAATACTGAAGCAGATATAAGAAGAAACCAGATATCATGCTGGCTATGTTATACAAATGAGAAGACACATGAGATCATTAGAGATAATATAGACAGATCACCGCTTTTTTCTGGTGTTATAGAAGGTACAGGTCCAAGATATTGTCCTTCAATAGAGGATAAAGTTACCAAATTTCCGGATAAAAACAGGCATCAGATATTCATTGAACCTGAAGGTGAATATACGAATGAGATGTATATGGGCGGTATGAGCAGTTCTCTTCCCGAGGATGTTCAGTATGAGATGATCCACAGCATGAAGGGACTTGAGAATGCAAAAATCATCAGAAATGCTTATGCTATTGAATATGATTGTATCAATGCCATAAACCTTAAGCCTTCATTGGAATTTAAGAGTGTATCCGGATTATTTGGCGCAGGTCAGATAAATGGCAGTTCAGGTTATGAGGAGGCTGCAGCACAGGGAATTATGGCTGGAATAAACGCTGCCATGAAGATCCTCGGCAGGCCACCGGTGGTACTGGACAGATCTCAGGCTTATATAGGTGTGCTTATAGATGATCTGGTTACAAAGGAGACTGCAGAACCTTACAGAATGATGACATCGAGAGCTGAATACAGACTTTTGCTCAGACAGGACAATGCAGATCTTAGACTTACAGAGATAGGCCATGAAATAGGACTTATTGATGATAAGAGATATGAGAAATTTGTTGTAAAGAAGAGTCAGATTGAACGTGAGATAGCCAGACTTGAATCAACTATGGTGGGAGCCAATTCTGGAATGCAGAAGTTTCTTGAGAGCAAGGGTACGACAGGACTTAAGACGGCAGCATCTCTTGCTGATCTGATAAGAAGACCAGAACTTTCCTATGAGGCAATTGCTCAGATAGATGATGGAAGGTCAGTGCTTCCGGACGATGTGATAGAACAGATAAATATTACAATAAAGTACCAGGGATATATAGACAGACAAAAACAGCAGGTAAATCAGTTTAAGAAACTTGAAAATAGAAAGATACCGGCTGATATTGATTATGAGGATATATTAAATCTCAGAATTGAGGCGAGACAGAAACTTTCACTCATCAAGCCTGAGAATATAGGACAGGCATCGAGAATATCGGGTGTGTCACCTGCGGATATATCTGTACTTCTTGTATATCTCAAGATGAAAGCCAGACATTCAGAAGGAGAAGGTAATGAATAGATTGAATATTATCACAAAGCAGTTCGGACTTGAGCTTAGTGATGAACAGATACAGCAGTTTTCAAAGTATTATGACATGCTGATTGAGTGGAATAAGGTTATGAATCTTACTGCAATCACTGATAAGGAAGAAGTTATTATAAAACATTTTGCAGACAGCTTACTTCTGTCGAAGTATAAAAATCTGCATGACGATCTGTGTGTGATTGATGTAGGAACAGGTGCCGGATTCCCAGGTATCCCACTTAAGATTGCTTATCCTGAACTTAAGGTTACCTTGATGGATTCACTGAACAAAAGACTTAAGTTTCTTGATAATGTTATATCTGAGTTGAATCTTGAAAATATAACTACTGTACATTCAAGAGCTGAAGATGGTGGAAAAAGTGTTGAATACAGGGAAAAATATGACCTTGCTGTCTCAAGAGCTGTTGCAAATCTTGCAACACTTTCAGAGTGGTGCATTCCTTTTGTAAAACCGGGAGGATATTTCATACCTTATAAGTCAAATGCACTGAGTGAAGAGATTCGTGATGGAAAGAAAGCAATAAGAATCCTTGGAGGACAGGTTGAAAATATATTTACTACAACTATTCCTGACAGTGATAATCAAAGAAGTTTTGTTTTTGTAAAGAAACTGACAAATACTGAAAAAAAGTATCCAAGAAAAGCAAGCGCAGCTAAAAAGCCAATATGGATATAAATAAACCAATAAAAAAACAGCCTTTGCGGCTGTTTTTTTAATATGATGATGACTTCATATGTCTTTTTTCTTTTCTTTTTTCTCGGATATCTTCCTGTTTTTGTTTTATTACTTCTATTCCCTCTTTGTCAATTGGCTTTATTGTTTTCTGTATATAGTAGCTATTATTGTTTGATGATTTAAATTTGATTTTTCCACAAAAATAGCCATGCATCCAACACTTACCAACACACATATATGAAGAAGGACTGTTTGCAAACCAGTCAATATATGTCTTAACTTTTTTGCTGCATTTATAACATTTAATCTGGGTAACTTTTTCATCATCCATGGCCATATGTTTGTTTTTAAAGGCTCTGGAAATGTATTCGTATTGATTATTGTGATATACTTCTATCTCTTCTTCTTTGTTTTTTGGTGTAATGTATAAATCAAAGCTATACAATTGATTTATATTTCGTGCCTTCATCTCTTTCATCACCAAAGCAGTATATCTTGCATCATTTAGAGCAGTATGGAAAGGCTGATCTTCAGGAATATTCATCTCGCTAACAGCTTTTTCCAATTTACTCATGGTTTGAGTTGATCCTGAACTACTTGTGACACTTGCATAGATACTTTGCAGGTTAAGAAATTTCAATGGTCTTTGAAGCTTGTCCATGTAGTAGAAGTCCATATTAGTCTGAAGCTCTGTCAAATCCATAGGTCCCCAAGTACAAAATATATAATCTTTGCCACACCATTCAAGAAATTCTGAACATACTTCTTTGAATCCACGACCATTATTCAGGTCATTCTCGTCGTAATTCAGAATGGTTCTGATCTTTGAATGTAATTTTTTATAAATTTTGGGTTTGATAAGACTTGAATATTCGTCAACAATGTTGAGACTCTTATCTACTTTAACGGCACCAATCTCTATAATTTCAAATGGCATTCTTGGGTGCTCACCCATATGGCCATTGAAACTTTGATTCCATTCAAGATCCATAACGATATAGTTCATAGTCATGTCCCTTTAGAAAATATTTTAATTATGAAAAAATAGTGCACCTGGCGGGATTCGAACCCACGGCCTTCCGCTTAGGAGGCGGACGCTCTATCCTGCTGAGCTACAGATGCACATCAATTGTTAGTTTAACATTTATATAATATATAGTCAAATAATAACATAATGTTATAATACAATATTATATTCTAACCTGTTATTATGTTTCCTTGAAGCCATATGTCTCCTTTAAATCTTCGTCCTGGAGCTGGCTCCCCCAGAAGGTGATTCTTGTTTATAGCAACAGTAAATGCAAGATCATTACATTCTATATCCAGAAGGTAAACAGATTCACCGGTATAGCTGTTGGTTTTTTCATTGCATGCAGTGATATTACCTATTACAGCATAATGATCAGTTTCTATTCCGACTGGCATAAAACTAGATTCTACAATTGTAAGAACATCCTCTTGTCTTGTTCTTTTTCCAATAAGATTATAGGTATCCATATCTTCTAAAGTAAGACTTTCTATAGCATCAGGATCACCTTTTTTGGCAGCTTCAATGAGCCTATTTCTCTTTCCATTGTTAAAACTGTTTCTCTGTTCAAATTCTTTATTAATATCGAGGATTATTGTTCCATTTGTTGATAAACCTGAAAAATATGCTTTTGAAAAATATTTATTCGGTTTGTTTGTCCATAGCGATTTTACATAATCCGCAACATTTGTGATAAAAAATATGAGAGTCATGCCGAGACTGAAATCACTGCTGACTCCGGCGTAGGAGCTTTTATCACTGAATTTTTCAACATAGATATTTTGATCTTCGTTAATTCGATTGGATTTGACATATGGAAAATAATATTCAATGGATAAAGCTCCATCCTGTGACATCTCACCTATAAGTGATATTCCGAATCCATCTCCAAAATCTTTGTTTATTTGTATAAGGCTGGTATCAGAACTTATAGTTGAAATCTGGTTGCTTGTTGGTGTGGACAGTATCTGTCTGTATATTGGCTCTAATTGCTGTCTGTTTTTTATGTTTGTAAATCCTATGGCCGGAAGAAAACTATGCATTCTGACACCTCCTCATATAAAATATTATACTTTGAATTATTATTTGTCTTGTGTTTGTTGTTACGTGTTTAACTTATAGATTAATCTTATATTATGCTTTTCAGATTACTTTTCTGTTTTCTCAAGATATTCTTTACCACCCATATATGGTCGAAGCTTCTCTGGAATTCTTACTCTGCCGTCTGCCTGAAGATTGTTCTCGAGGAAAGCAATAAGCATCCTTGGTGGAGCAACAACTGTGTTGTTGAGTGTGTGTGCAAGGTATTTGCTGCCGTCTTCACCTTTTACTCTTATCTGAAGGCGTCTTGCCTGTGCATCACCCAGATTTGAACAGCTTCCTACTTCAAAATATTTCTTCTGACGTGGTGACCATGCCTCAACATCTACAGACTTAACCTTGAGATCTGCAAGATCGCCTGAACAACATTCAAGGGTTCTTACAGGAATATCCATTGATCTGAAAAGGTCTACTGTATTCTGCCACAGTTTATCAAACCACATTTTACTATCCTCTGGTTTACATACAACTATCATTTCCTGTTTCTCAAACTGATGAATTCTATATACACCACGCTCTTCAATACCGTGAGCACCCTTCTCTTTTCTAAAGCAAGGTGAATAGCTTGTAAGAGTTTTTGGAAGCTCTTCTTCAGGAATAATTGTATCAATGAATTTACCAATCATTGAGTGTTCGGATGTTCCGATAAGGTAGAGATCCTCACCTTCAATTTTGTACATCATAGCATCCATCTCAGCAAAACTCATAACACCAGTAACAACGTTACTTCTGATCATGAAAGGAGGAATACAATATGTAAATCCTCTGTCAATCATGAAGTCTCTCGCATATGAAATGATAGCAGAATGAAGTCTGGCTATATCCCCCATGAGATAATAGAAACCGTTTCCGGCAACTTTTCTTGCTGAATCAAGATCAATTCCACCGAGTGATTCCATAATATCAGCATGATATGGAATCTCAAAATCAGGAACAACAGGGTCTCCATATTTTTGAACTTCTACGTTCTCTGAATCATCTTTACCAATAGGAACAGATGGATCAATAATATTTGGTATGATCATCATGATTTTTTTAACTTTTTCTTTAAGTTCTGGTTCAATTGCTTCAAGTTCTTTTAATCTTGCAGAAGTTTCAGCTACCTGTTTTTTGATTTCTTCAGCTTCATCTTTTTTACCCTGAGCCATGAGAGCACCTATCTGCTTTGCTATTGAGTTCTTGTTTGCTCTGAGGGCGTCTGCTTCCTGCTGTGCTGCACGGGCCTGCTTATCAAGCTCTATTACTTCATCTACGAGTGGAAGTTTGTCATCCTGAAACTTATTTCTTATATTCTGTTTTACTACATCTGGATTTTCTCTTAAGAATTTAATATCAATCATGATATTCCTCCTATATTATAATTAAATTTTTTTGTTTTTTTACTAGTTCTCAATTATTAGTTTGATATTGTTTATATTTATTCTAATAATTTTTAATCAGCATAATGCTTATAATTCACTAATACTTTTTAATCAGCATAATGCTTATAATTCACTAATAATTTTAAATCAGCACAATGCTTATAATTTAACTAAATTAAAAATTTATTGAATTTATTGAATTGCTATTATTTTATCTTATATTTTTAATTTGTTTTCTGATATTTCATCTTCAAGTGTTTTAGCTCTTTCAATTGCCTCTTTTTCTTCCTCAGACAGCGCAACATATGCTTCTCCACCTATTATTTCTTTTGCGTAATTGAAACAACCTTCTCTAGTGTGCATACTATTTAGAACAACACCATTATTGTCACTGTCCATTAAAACTAAAGCAAAACTCAGGTTACCACCCATACCATCGAAAGCATTGTATTTCACGAGTCCAATTTTGTTTACACATGATGAAAGATGACTTTGAATTTCTTTATGCTCCTTTGTCAGCCTTTTTGAGTTGTTTTTAACAGCATCCATCTCTGCAAATCGTTTCATTATTATGTCTTCAAGATCACCTGCCTGGGTTCCACTCAATAGTCGCTTTATCTGTTTGTTTCTATTTCTAATATTGCCCATCATTATGAATAATAGTACAAACAAGGCAACTATTAATACCAACATTCCTATAAGAATATAGGCAGGATCAATACCTATTTTCTGTAGTATTGAACTTTCCATTATATTGTCCTTCCTTGGTTGTATTACATCATCTCTTTATTAATTGAATAAAGCATTTCAGTTATTCTATCGAGCTCATCCTGGGAGTAGTAGTTAATTTCAATCTTACCCTTGCCCTTGTTTGATGCCTTAATAGCTATTTTAGCACCCAAAATAGACTTTAATTTGTTCTCTATGTCGGAATAGAAGACAGATAAGTCCTTTTCAGACTGTTTTTTTTCTTCTTTTTCAGGTTTTTTTTCAAGAATTGCCTTTACATATGCCTCAGTCTCACGAACACTTAGCTTCTGATCATATACAATAGCAGCGGTTTCATATTGGAGCTTTGGGTCTTCAATAGGAATAAGTGCTCTCGCATGACCAGTGGAGATCATGTTGTACATAACCATCTGCCTGACGTCTTCACATAACTTGAGAAGTCGCAGAGAGTTAGTAATGGTAGACCTGCTTTTTGATACTCTTTCAGCTACTTCTTCTTGTTTTAAATTGTATTCAGATATAAGTGCTTCATAAGCCTGTGCTTCTTCAATTGGATTGAGATCCTCACGCTGAATGTTTTCAATAAGGGAGATTTCCATGATCTCTTTGTCTGTATAATCACGGATAACGACAGGAACTTCCTTGATTCCAGCAAGTCTTGCAGCTCTCCAGCGGCGTTCACCGGCAATTATTTCATAGTAATTGTCTTTTTTAGTGACAATTAGAGGTTCAAGAACACCATACTTCTTGATTGAGTCGGATAATTCCTGTAATGCTTCCTCATCAAATTGTTTTCTAGGCTGTGATTTGTTTGGTTCAATGAGGTTTATGTTTATTTTTTGTTCAACCTCTTTGACAACTTCTTTTATCACCTCTTTGGTGACAGTTTTTACTTCTTTTTCTGATGAATCAACTGATAAATCAACATTATTTTTAATTCGTTGTGGTTTAGATGCTTCTGACGTACCTAAAAGATCATTTAAACCTCTTCCTAAACCTTTCTTTTGCGCCATATTGTCCTCCGTTTATCTGTAATAGTCATTCTCGATTACTTCATCTGCAAGCATCATGTAGTGTTCAGCTCCAGCAGACTTAGGGTCATACTCAATTATTGGCATACCATAGCTTGGTGCTTCTGCAAGTCTGACATTTCTCGGAATAACAGTGTTGTAAATATGCTGCTTTAAGTTATCTTTCACATTTTCAACAACCTGAACCGATAAGTTTGTTCTTGAATCAAACATTGTAAATACAACGCCTTCAATGGTGAGAAGTCTATTCAGATTTTTTCTAATCAATTCAATAGTGTAAACAAGCTGTGAAAGACCATCCAATGCAAAAAATTCGCACTGAATAGGAACTAACACTGTATTTGCTGCAGTAAGAGCATTTACAGTAAGCATTCCAAGGGCAGGAGGACAATCAATGATTATATAATCAAATTTGTTCTTTACCTTTCTGATATGAGTTTTAAGAATATGCTGCATGTCTTCCATACCAACAAATTCAACCTCAGCTCCAGCTAGTTCTCTGTTGGCAGGTATCAAATTGAGCCCTGGATATACATTGATAATCATGCATTCGCCAATATTACATTCGTTTCGCAGCATATCATATACTGTATATTCCAGGGAATCTCTGTCAACACCGAGTCCACTGGTCATATTTCCCTGGGGATCCATATCAACGGCCAGAACTTTTTTACCTTTTGCAGCCAGGCAAGCAGCAAGATTTATTGCTGTTGTAGTCTTACCAACACCACCTTTTTGGTTTGCAATTGCTATTATTCTGCCCATTTTTGCTCCTTTTAACTCAAAAAAAGAATGTTTCACGTGAAACATTGTGTGTATATTGTCATAAATTATTAAAAATAACGATGTTTTTATTGAACAACGTTAATGCTTGTCTATTATAACACTTATATTATTCTAATTCTATATAAGATGAAAAAAATATTGTTTAAATTATGAATCTACATAGTAAATCTGACTTATGCTCTTGAAAACATGCTTTAAACAGTGTTGGAAATTATTTCTTAGAAGAGTGTATCTAAAGTATAATTTAAAAAAGTAGCTCTGAATTTGAACCTAAAGAGTGCTTTAAATTATATACATTGAATAATGTTCCTAAGGTTTTATTTAATTATGTTTTGCGTTATATCATTACAAGGGTTTTATAACGCTGTAACTCTTATATTTCGAAGTGATTTGTTTTGTTTATTAACAGACATTACTTTATTCAATATATAATAGTATTGTAGCTTGTTAAAACACCATAATGATAAAAATGTTTCACGTGAAACATTTAGAAAAATATGAATAATAAGACTTAATACTTGATAGTATCTACTGATCATATAATGAAACATGATATTAAGTAAATAAAATACTTTAAAAGTATTCCTTTGGTAGATTGCCAGTTTACTAAAAATGTACAAATATAGTTGTATTTTCATGAATTAATTACATTATACATATTTTTACTTGATTTTCTTTCTCTAAATTGCAATAACAAGTTGGACACTGGCTATGCAGCATCCACTTGATAGATTTTATCTAGTTCTTCTTCGAATAGTTCATCTGCGGTTTTGTATCCCAGAAGCTTTCTCGAAAGGTTATTTTTGTTTACCTTTGCACAATTTTGCTTTGATTTTTTAGAAAGCTTTTTGGAATGATGGTGGTTCTTGATTCCAATCAGCCCAGCATCAACATAGTTGTAAAGTGCTTTTACGCAGACAATTTCTTTTCTGGTAAATTTGCGATCTGTAATAGCTCTATCGTAGCAAGCATCAAGTGATCAATTATCATTGAAAAAATGATCTGAAACATAGTTAATGAACTTTGACTTTGCAATAAAATCATAAGTTCTGCAAGAGTTGCGGCGGTTAGATTCATAAGCAGCCTGACCAGCCTTGGCTCTATAATACGGAGAATGATTCTTATACATAAGAATTGTTCCACGCTTAATTTCATTTGATACCGTTGTAGGTGAACAGCCGATTTCTCTTGCAATCGCACGAATGAAATAGTTATCTTTAATATGAAGTTGAATAATAACACGCTCCTCAAATGAAAGATGTTTTCCCTTTTTATGAGAAGTTGTGGTGGAATGTGATTGGCTCATGGACATGTTCCTTTGATTGTGCTTTTTAGTCAACTAACATTCTATCAAAGAAATGCTTCATGAGCTATTTTGTTTAGTTAATGTCCAACTTCATTATACAATCGGCGTTTTAAACTGCAAAATCAAATAAGATAGAGCCCTGATTCTAATGATAGTATGATCTTTAAAAATGATGTTTATCACATGGATAAATTTATTTGCAGATATATTTTTACTAATAAATTTATAACAAATCGTGTAGAATAGAAACGTAGTATAAAGTTTGCTAAAAAGAAGTGTTCAGATATAATAGCTAAAAATGACTTTGAGTTGAGAATATATACAATTTTATCGTCACTCTAGATTAATGTTTCACGTGAAACATTTTGAATAAATTTAGTAAGAACAAAAAAATAAAGAAAAAACCTAAAAAATGTATTGTAATATAAAAGACAGTGAACACAGATATTATACAAAATACCTATGTTCACTGTCTTTTTAATGAACTGAGTTACATTGCTTCAGGTGCTTCAATTCCGAGAAGGTTGAGAGCAGAGCTGATTGTATTCTTTGTGAGATAAGTGAGCATTACTCTTGCATTCTTAAGTGCTGCATCGTCAACGTTAATTCTGGTTGAATTGTAGAACTTATTAAACGCCTGAGCTACATCTACTGCAAATCTTGCAACTACTGATGGCTCATATTTGTCTGCTGCATCTTTTATGACTGCAGGGAATCTGTTTATTTCCTTAAGAAGCTCTATAGCGTCCTGTTCTGTGATAAGGCTGTAATCAATAGGTGATGAAGGATCAAATCCCTCTGCCATTCTTACTACACTGCAGCATCTGGCATGTGTGTACTGAACATATGGACCAGTTTCACCATCAAAGTTAAGCACTTTATCCCAACTAAATGACACATCTTTGATTCTCTGGTTGTACAAGTCATTAAATAATACTGCACCAACACCAACTTTCTTGGCAACATCTTCTTTATCTGGAAGATTTGGACTTTTTTCTGTAATAATCTCAAGACTTTTTGCGATGGCGTCTTTGAGAATATCTTCTGCATAAATGATATTTCCGCTTCTTGTGGAAAGCTTTGCACCCTCAAGACTTACAAGTCCATAAGGAATATGAATAAGCTGGTCTTTTGCCCATTCATTTCCGAGAAGCTCAACTACTTTGAATACCTGAGCAAAATGGAGCTTTTGTTCCTGACCTGTTACGTATAAGCATTTAGAGAAGTTGTATGTCTCTTTTCTGTAGAATATAGCTGCCAGATCACGGGTTGCATATATTGAACTTCCATCTTTCTTTGTAATGATACATGGTGCCATATCATATTCTGACAGATCTACGATCATTGCTCCTTCGCTTTCTTTGAGAAGGTTTGCAGCTTTGATCTTGTCAACCACAGCCTGACATTTGTCTCTGTAAAAGCTTTCGCCGAGATAGTAATCAAAATCCATTCCAAGAAGTTTGTAGGTTCGTTTGTATTCAACAAGGCTTATATCCTTGAACCACTGCCAGATACTGAGAGCCTCCTCGTCACCGTTCTCCATCTTGTTAAACCATGCTCTTGCTTCATCTACAAGTTCAGGTTTTTTGTCTGCTTCTTCATGAAATTTTACATATAGTTTCATAAGCTCAGAGATACCATCTTTTTCAACGGCTTCCTTTGATCCCCATGATTTGTATGCAACTATAAGTTTGCCAAACTGTGTTCCCCAGTCACCAAGATGATTGATTCTGACAACATTGTATCCAAGTTTGGAATGAATCTTGTAAAGTGAGTTACCTATTATAGTGGTTCTGAGATGTCCAACATGGAAGTTCTTTGCAACGTTAGGTGAAGAATAGTCGATACATATTGTTTTGCCTTCACCCATGTCGGATGATCCAAAATTATCTGAGTTTGCAGCTTCAATCATTGTCTTTACAAAGATTTCTTTCTTTATATAAAAATTGAGATATGCTCCTGCAACTTCTATTTTCTCGATAAAGTCTATATCGCCGATCTGGTCTTTGATGTCTGCTGCTATCATATTTGGAGCTTTGTGCATGACCTTTGCAAGTCTGAAGCATGGAAATGCGAAATCACCCATATCCGGACGTGGCGGGATCTCTATGGACGCCATGATATCAGAGATATCAACACCTTCTACATATTTTGATATTAGTTCTGCAATTTTTTCTTTCATGATATTAATCCTTTATAATTATTCTAGTGGAAATGAAAATCTGACATTTGTTCCACTGACTATATCTCCATCAATCTTGAATGTACCGTTGAGAAGATAAATGATTTCTTTGATTTTGTGAAGTCCACTGTACCATGGACTTTCGTCTGAATAGTTGCTGTCTATACCAACTCCGTTGTCATTTATATATACATCAACCAGACGACTGCTGAGATATATCTTGATGACTATCTTGTTTGCGTTGGAATGAGTAAATATGTTGTTCATCAATTCCTGGATTATTATTATCAATTGTGTGGACACAATATCCGGAATATTGATTGCATAGTCCGTACAGTCTATATCTGATGATATGTCGCATTCAGGATGTTCATCTTTATAATTCTGGATAAGTTTTTCAAGTAAAGTCCATACAGGTTCTTCCGAATCAACTTCGTTTGTAAGCGAATTTGCTATTTCATCTACGTGATCTGCCAGTTTGGAGGTGGAAGTTGTAAGTTCTTCGAGGGTGACTTTTGCTCTGTTAATATCTGAGCGTATCAGCCATGAGAGAACCTCCAGTTTGTGAAAATTGGAATCCAGAACATCTGTTATATCACTCTGTATCTTATCTGCAAGCTGTTTTCTTTCGTACTGTTGGAGACGAAGTATGTTCAAACCGTGATTTACAGGTGGCTCATCACTTTCAGGATGAGTATCGCTATCCGCTGTATCTTCACTGATTGTGGAAACTTCTTCCGTGGCCTCTGACAGCAGCTCATCGAGATGCCTGTTGGAAGTTGAAAGACTGTTGATCCTCTTTTTGAGAAGATCGGTTTCTTCTTCCTCTTCTTTGATCTGAATATGCAGTGTGGACTGTATATCCTGAAGTTCTCTGAGCTGCGCCTCTATCTGGGTTGCTTTTTCCTGCTGAGAGGTTGTGCTCGTCGAAAATGGGGAAAATACGTTGTGTCCTGTACTGGTTTTAAAGGAGTATACATCCAATGTTTTAAGGAGCTGGTCTATCTTGGCTTTAAGCTCAAATTCCTCTGTCTTAAGAGACTGTACCTGCTCAAGTTTGCTTATATATGAATCATTAAAAAAGTTCAGCAGATCCTGATTTGTGCTGCGAACAAGTTTAAGACTTTCTATAGATGTGTTGTCCATGACATTACTCCTTTCCCGTATTTTTCATTGTAGTATACGCAAATGTATGTGTCAACAAATGAGATAAAAAAGTATAGCTGAAAATACATTAATATAGAAGAAACACATATACTTATAATCTAATTATATTATTAACTGATACAATGCCATTCTTCAGCGCATCATTGGTTGGAATTCAACTATCATGAGATGTCTGATATAGCGTGATGTGTTTATTTTTTATTTCTATAAGCCACCAATCTATTGATAGGGGTTCCCATTGCGGAGAATTTTGTCTCGTATTCCGTCATGATATTGCCTTCGTTATATTCTGAGTGGTGAAGGTCATAGGTGTAGTTCTCCAGAATCCATCCTGCTTCAGGTACCTGTTCAAGTGAAAAATCAAATAACCCACGGTTATCAGTTTTAAAAATAACTCTGCCTTCAGGTGCAAGAAACTGATCATATAATCCAAGAAAATGAGTGGATGTGAGACGACGTTTTGCATGTCTGTCTTTTGGCCATGGATCTGAAAAATTCAGATATATGCGGTCAACCTCATCTTTGTCAAATACATCTGTAATGTACTCGGCGTCCATTCTGATAAAGAACAGATTTTGAAGATCCGGTTCCTGTTCTCTTTTTTCAATTGCTCTTACAAGTACGCTGGAATATTTTTCTATTCCAAGATAGTTGATGTCTGGATTTCGCCTGGCAAGTTCCATGATGAACTGACCTTTTCCCATTCCTATCTCTATATGTATGGGATTGTCATTGCCAAAAAAACTATGCCAGTGCCCTTTTATAGAAGTTTCTTCGTGGACAACATAATCATTTGCCGCAATAGTTTCTCTAGATCCCTTAACATTTCTAAGTCTCATAGTAATCTCCATTTATTAATGAAATAATCTAATTTTAAACTATGTTTTATAATAACATAGCAAAAAATGATATTCAAACAAAATGGCTTAAATCCATGGTAAAATACTATTTATAAAACATAGTAATGAGCAATATAAAATTTTTTTGAAAAAAATAAAAAAAACACTTGCATTATTTCTGAATATGTTATATACTCCATATTGTTGTGACGGAGAAAACACAACAAACCAATAAAACACGGGCCGCTAGCTCATTTGGTAGAGCACCTGACTCTTAATCAGGGTGTGCGGGGTTCGAGCCCCCGGCGGCCCACTTCAAGATGGATTGACTGCAATTAGTTGTGGCTGGTCCATTTTCTTTATGTATAGGTATTATAATTATATCAATACAATTTATGTCACAATATGACTTACACATGATATGTTTATAAATCATATAAATATGTAGAAATATAAAAACTGTGGTAGAAGCATGTTCTATCACAGTTTTTATTTTTTGACTTATAACCATTATTTTTATATATTTATAATCTTATATATATGATTCCAGATCACACACCTTCATTGTCAAATGCCGGTATAAAACTCTCACTGGCTGTTTCACCTTCCTGTATAAATCCATTTTCAACACCGATATCTATAGCGTAGTCTACCAGCTCGTCGTATTCTGCTGCTGTGAGTTTGCGGTTAAGCTCAGGATATTTGTCAGCGATGCCGGGCATAGGAGTGTATTGATTCATTATGCTGAGATAGATAGAATCACCATATGTATCATATAGATACGTTATGACAGCCTTTGAGTCTTCTATGCAGCCTGGAAGCTGCAGATGCCTGACGATAACTCCTTTTTGCATGATTCCATCGTCGTTGAAATACATATGAGAACCGCCGCATTGTCTGACCATCTCAGCAATGGATTCTTTTGCGTGGTCAGAATAGTCGGGGGCGTTACTGTATCTGGATGAAAGTATAGATGACATAAATTTGAAATCCGGCAGATATACATCGATATAGCCATCAAGTGAGCTGATCATATCCTTTGTCTCGTAGCCGCTGCAGTTATATACAAATGGCAGATCAAATCCTCTGTGCCTGGCCATATCAATGGATGTAAGTATCTGAGGAATATAGTGGTCTGGAGTCACAAGATTGATATTGTTTGCACCTTTGTCTTTAAGTTCAAAGAATATGTTACAGAGTCTTTCTGCTGTTATATCTTTTCCTGCAACTCCGTCTGAGATATCTCTGTTCTGGCAGAAACAGCATCCCAGGGCACAGCCTGAGAAGAAGACTGCACCTGAGCCGTTTTCACCTGAGATGCAGGGTTCCTCCCACATATGCAGGGCAGCTCTGGACACTCTTAGCTTGTCGGATGTATGACAGGCTCCCTTGTACCCCAGAAGGCGGTTTACACCACATTTTCTTGGACACAATATGCATTTTTCGAATATCTTCTGAATATCCATGAAAACTTCTCCTTATTTTGAAACTTACAGGGCGTCCGGGTCAAATGTGCTGATCAGGTCTGCCATCTCCTGGAGGTCTTTGTTATCTGCCATCTCCTCTATGCGGCCGTGGTCCATGAGATCTGCAAGATCCGGGTTGATAGGGAGACGTATGGCGTTTCCTATATATAATTCCTTCATGACTTCCTCAAGTCTGCTGTGTCCAAATATATAGTGCTTGCCGCTGCAGTTTGGACATATAAAGTATGACATGTTTTCAACCATTCCGATGACTGGGATGTTCATGCTGTCTGCCATGTGGACAGCTTTGCCTACGATGACCGAGACAAGATCCTGTGGTGTGGTGACAACGACTACTCCGTCTATAGGGATAGACTGGAAGATCGTGAGTGGAACATCGCCGGTTCCAGGTGGGCAGTCGATAAACATATAATCGATATCTCCCCAGATTATGTCTGAGTAGAATTGTTTTACTGAATTTGCAATTATCGGGCCTCTCCAGAGAACAGGGGTTGTCTCACTGTCCAGAAGAAGATTTACGGACATGATCTTGATACCTGTGGATGTCTCGTCAGGATACAGGTAGTCTCCTTCAGCTTCCGGCATTTTGTGTGTGCCAAATGCTTTGGGAATGGAAGGTCCTGTAATGTCTGCATCCAGAATGGCTGTCTTGAATCCCATGCGCTGCATGAGAACTGCAAGCTGGCAGGTGACGGAGGATTTGCCGACGCCTCCCTTGCCGCTTATCACAGCAATGATATGTTTTATATGTGAGCCGGGATGAGGCTTGATGATAAGGCTCTGTGGCTCTGTTCTGCTTGAGCAGTTCTGACCGCAGCTGCTGCAGTTGTGTGTACAGTTGTCTGACATATAGCTCTCCAATCTTCCACCGACAGAATTTTCATGACGGCGGTATAAAAATTACGCATTTGCGTTACTTAATATTATATATCATGTAAGTTGTGTAAATCAATGAAAGCAAAAGCACTATTAAATTTACTAGTAAAATCAAGTGGTAAAAAGTAGTTAATATATGCACAGGTTGAAAAAGTGTTGTTGTGTGGGATATACTTAAAATAATATGTTGAGTAAGCAGGAGGTTTTATTATGGGAGTTTTATCCGGACTTCAGCCAGAAGGCGTTTTTAAATTTTTTGAGGAAATATGCGGGATACCACATGGGTCTTCGGACACAAAGAGGATAAGTGATTACCTGGTTCGTTTTGCGGGGGACAGAAATCTGAGATATATACAGGATGAGAAGAACAACGTGATCATCTTCAAGGATGGGACGCCGGGATATGAGAACAGTGCGCCCGTCATGATTCAGGGGCATATGGACATGGTGTGCGAGAAGGACCATGATTGTGAAATAGATTTTTCAAAAGACGGGCTGCGTCTTAAACTGGAAGATGGAGTGGTCTCTGCTGATGGGACAACTCTTGGCGGAGATGACGGAATTGCCGTGGCATTTGCGCTGGCAATAATGGATGACGATAATATATCGCATCCTCCTCTTGAGTGCGTGTTTACCGTGGATGAGGAGATTGGAATGCTGGGTGCGGCTGCCCTCGACTGCAGCGAACTGAAGTCAAAGACTATGTTGAATCTTGATTCGGAGGATGAAGGATATCTTCTAGTATCCTGCGCAGGCGGCGCATGTGCTATATGTCATATTCCTGTTGAGTACGAAGATATTGCTGCCAGAGATTTGCTTATGGCAAAGGTCACTGTGACCGGTCTTGTGGGCGGACATTCCGGCGTTGAGATCAACAAGCAGCGTGCGAATGCAGACAAACAGCTTGCAAGACTATTATACATAGTAGGAAGAGATGTGGATTTCAGACTTATATCTGTGGATGGAGGTTTAAAGGACAACGCAATTCCTAAGCAGGCGACAGCAATTGTGGGGATAACTGCTGAGAATGTGGATAACTTTACGGCGGCGGTGGAAAAGATTCGCAAAGTGATGAAGCATGAATTTGAGGCTACGGATTCTGAATTGGAAGTTCTGATCGATATAAGTGAGAATGCGGATAGGCGGGTTATGACAGATGCATCTAAAGACAGAGTTATATCAAGCCTGATGCTTATGCCAAATGGAGCTCAGAAGATGAGCAATGATATAGAGGGACTTGTTCAGACATCTCTCAATCTGGGAATTCTTCATACGTCGGCAAATAAGGTGACGGCAAGCTTCTCTGTGAGGAGCAGCGTGAGGTCTGAGAAAGAGAATCTGATATCGCAGCTTGAATGTCTGATGTCTGTGGCTGGTGGAAGTCTTGAAATCCAGGGAGATTATCCAGCGTGGGAGTACAGACATGATTCTCCTCTCAGAGATATTATGGTGGATGTGTTTGAAGAGCAGTATGGAAGAAAGCCTGTTATACAGGCGCTTCACGCCGGAGTGGAGTGTGGTCTTTTTGCCGGTAAGCTACCTGGCCTGGACTGCGTATCATTTGGCCCGGATATGAAAAATATCCATACCATCAGGGAGTCTATGGATGTTGCCAGTGTACAGAGAACATGGAGGTATACACTGGGTATACTTGAGAAATTGAAGTAATTGACAGCAGTATAATTTCAATAAGGAGAAGAATGATGGAAAAGGTAAAAGGATTCTTGAAGAAGAAGGACATCGTGTTCAGTGTCAAGAGATACGGAATAGATGCCCTGGGTGCCATGGCACAGGGATTGTTCTGTACTCTGCTGATCGGAACTATATTGAACACACTTGGCAATCAGTTTGGTGTAGGATTTCTCAAAGCGGTTGTTGCGACAGTGAATGGAACAGATTATACAGTTGGAGGTCTCGCTTCTGCTATGGCAGGACCTGCGATGGCGGTGGCTATAGGATATGCACTTAATGCACCACAGCTCGTATTGTTCTCACTGATAACAGTTGGATTTGCAGCAAATGCCCTGGGCGGCGCAGGTGGTCCTCTGGCAGTTTATTTTATTGCAGTTATCGCAACTGAGCTTGGAAAGGTTGTCTCAAAGGAGACAAAGATAGATATACTGGTTACACCTCTTGTAACAATCGGAAGTGGTGTGGCTGTGTCTGCTCTTCTTGCACCTACACTTGGTGCTATAGCCATGAAGGTCGGAGACCTCATCATGTTGGCTACAAACCTTCAGCCGTTCTGGATGGGTATTGCTGTGTCAGTTCTCGTCGGTGTGGCTCTTACACTTCCTATATCATCCGCTGCGATATGCGCAGCATTCGGACTTACAGGACTGGCCGGTGGTGCTGCTGTGGCGGGCTGTTGTGCACAGATGGTTGGCTTTGCGGTTATGTCATTCAGAGAGAATAAGTGGGGCGGACTGGTTTCACAGGGAATCGGAACATCAATGCTCCAGATGGGCAACATCATAAAGAACCCAAGAATCTGGATCGCGCCTATAGTTACATCTGCGATCACAGGCCCACTTGCAACATGTCTGTTCAAGCTTCAGATGAACGGAACTCCTGTATCATCAGGTATGGGTACATGCGGTCTGGTAGGACAGATAGGAGTATACACAGGCTGGATGAATGATATCGAGGCGGGAACCAAGACAGCAGTTACAGCTATAGACTGGATTGGACTTATACTCATCTCATTTGTACTTCCTGCAGTTCTCTGTCCACTCATCAATATGGTCGTTAGAAAGCTTGGATGGGTTAAGGATGGAGATATGACGTTGTCATAGGAATAGTAAAAGCATATAAAGTTATCACTTATTTTATTTTTACAAGCCTAAAAGATACAAATTTACAGATTTTGTATCTTTTGGGCTTGTTTTTGTTCAAAAAGATAAAAATTTTTTCTAAAACTGTGATTTTGAGATAAGTGAGGAGGATATGGAGACTCTTAAGAACTTTAAGAAGATAGAGAGCTATGGTGCCAGCAGTGGATTTCCTGTATATGGTGGACGCATATAAAACTCAGTAAAATCAAGGCCTGCAACCATCGGTTGCGAGATCTGCAACTACAATTAGCTTGAATGATACAGGCATTTTCTTATAATGAAGTCACTGCAAAATTAAACATTCAGGAGGAAATGAGTATTATGAAAAAGGGAACAAGTTATATTGTTGTTGCAGCAATGATGATGGGATTGATGCTGACGGGCTGTGGTGGAAGTGACAATTCTGACACTACAGCAGCCAGCGCTACAACAGAGTCTGTGACAGAAGAAGCAACAGAGGAGCAGGATACTGAAACACAGGACACCGCAGATGATACTGAGGACAGTTCGATCGCCATTGATGAGGAGGATACAGAGGAGGATACAGAGGACAGTGAAGAGACAGAGGCTGATCCTTCAATAGTAGGTGTATACACCAAGAATGGTTATGAGAATTCGTATTTTGGATTTAAGATCAACCTTGAAGGAAGCTATGGAATTCAGACAAGAGGTTCATTACTGTCTGCCACCGATATCTCTGAGGTTGTGGAGGATTCCAATAGCGATGAGACTGTACAGAGGATATTGGATAATCTGGACAATAGCTTTACGGTAGGAAACGATTATGCATTCTGTGCAAATGATGGTACACACTATATTCTGCTCAAAATAAAGTCCCCTAAGGGTGGCGGAAATTACGGTTATGATGTGTGGGCTGATGAGAAGACAGTAGCAAAGGCAACTGTTGCTCAGATGGATACTGTTGTTACATCTACAGCAAGTAGAATTGGTGCTGAAGCAAGCAATATCGAGACTGGTTATTCCAAGTGTACAGTATTTGGTGAAGAGCATTACATATGTACAGCAACGGCTGATATGTCCGGAACAGAGTACTCTCTGACAAATGTAATAGTAAGATCAGATGACGGAAAGTACGCGATGACAATAGCCATAGAGACTCTTGGAGACAGAAATTATCAGGATATTCTGGATAACATGTTCAGTCCATTATAAATTTTAGAACTTTACTTTTTCAAAAACAAAAAGTATAATACACATCGAAAGCGAGTGGCAAAGATTGCGTAAATCCAGTTTTGTCACTCGCTTTTTATGTGTATATAAAAAATTTTTTAGTGTGTAGCTTTTCAGCGTAAGTCCAACTAACTTAGGCGGGGAGCTGCATTTTTTGTTCAGGGAAAGGAGTTTGAAGAGTGGAAGAAAAAGATACGGACAAAGAGAAAAGCAGAGAGAAAAATAAGATGAAGGATATGCCGGTTAGAAAATTAATGATCCAGATGGGAATTCCGATGATTCTTTCCATGGCGCTTCAGGCGGTGTACAACATCGTGGACAGCGCATTTGTGGGAAATATGAAGGTTGGAAGTGAGGCGGCATTAAATGCATTGACGTTGGTGTTCCCGGTGCAGATGCTCATTGTTGCTCTCGGAATAGGAACCGGTGTCGGCACAAATGCATTTATCGCAAGAACCCTTGGTCAGGGTGACAAAGAAAGAGCTGCCAAGGTAGCCGGCAACAGTCTGTTTCTTGGCGCCGTGATATATGTGGTGTGTCTGGTATTTGGAATATTTGGAGTGAGGGCTTATATAGTTTCACAGACAATGGATGCACAGGTCACAGAGATGGCTGTGGATTATCTAAGAATATGCTGTGTGTACTCATTTGGAATAATATTTTTCTCGCTTTTTGAGAAATTGCTTCAGGCAACTGGAAGATCAATGTATTCGACAATAGGCCAGGTGATGGGAGCTGTCATAAATATCATACTTGATCCGCTTCTCATATACGGAGTGGGTCCATTTCCTGAGACGGGTGTCAGAGGAGCCGCCTATGCAACTATTATAGGACAGATAGCGTCTGCGGTTCTGCTGTGTGTGTTCCATCTGAGACTTAATAAGGAATTTGAACATGGATGTGCATACATGAAGCCTGATTGGAGAATCATCCGGGGAATATATGCCATAGGACTTCCGGCCATCATAGCACAGGCACTTATGTCCATCATGGTATACGCGCTGAATCTCATTCTCAAGTTTAACCAGTCGGCGCAGACCGCATATGGTCTGTTTTACAAGGTTCAGCAGTTTGTGCTGTTTCTCGCATTTGGACTCAGGGATGCGATCACCCCGATCACGGCGTACAGCTATGGAATGGGTGACAGGAAGAGGATAAATGAAGCGATTAAGTATGGAATAATCTACACAATAGTGCTGATGGTGTTTGGAATGGCTGTGACAGAACTGTTTCCCGCTGCATTTGCAGGACTTTTCAATGCGGGACAGTCCAGAGCGTATTTTATAGACGCCATGAGGATAATCTCTCTAAGTTTCATATTTGCCGGGGTAAATGTAGCATTTCAGGGAATATATCAGGCTCTTGAGGGTGGAGTGGAATCGCTGGTGATATCGTTGCTAAGACAGTTTATAATCATCCTGCCGCTTGCCGGAGCATTTGCGGCTCTGGTCAGAGGCGGTCAGGCGGATGTGTCACTGATATGGTGGGCGTTCCCAATCACGGAGATCGTGTCGTGCGTGGTGGGAACGATGCTGCTTAGAAGGAAAATTTGTAATATTGAAATACTTAAGTGCAAATGATATAACTACTTCTTCCCTGCGCCCTTCATCATAGACTTAAATGTCAGCAGGAATGTTGCACCGCATGAGAATGCGGACACTATGTCGCTGATAGGCTCGGCGTAGTAAATACTCATGACCGAGTGGGTGCAATACGGAAGGATGATCGCAAGCGGGATTATCAGTATGACCTTTCTCAGCAGTGCAAATATAAGGGATTTGCCTGCCTGTCCCATGGATATGAAAGACTGCTGACATCCGTTCTGTATGCCGAAGAACATCATTCCGAATATGTATATCGGAAGAACCTTTGCACAGAGTGCTTTGAGGGATTCATCCGAGGTAAATATTCCGGCTGCCACGGACGGAAACAGGAATGCGGCTCCGGCCAGGACAAATGACACTATGATGGACATGGTTATCAGTATGGTACATGTCTTCTTCACTCTGTTCACGTTGCCCTTGCCGTAGTTGTAGCTGATGATGGGCTGGACTCCCTGTGAGAAGCCGCTCATCGGGATAAATATAATCTGCATGATACTCTGAAGTATGGTGAACGATCCCACGTACAGGTCATCGCCGTACTTCTGGAGCCCATGAGTGAACACGATGGTTATAAGGCTCTCAGTGACCTGCATGATAAAAGGTGACACTCCGAGGGCTGCGATTGACAGGATCAGCTTGCCCTGTGGGCGCATCATCTGCGCTGATATGCGAAGACTAGCCTTGTCGGATGTCAGAAATCTGATAACCCAAGCCGCGCTTATCGCCTGGGATATGACGGTTGCTATGGCGGCACCTTTGATTCCGAGGTTCAGTGCAAATATGAATATCGGATCGAGGATGATGTTGAATATGGCTCCTATGAGCACAGAAAACATGGCGGTCTTTGACTGTCCCTGGGCTGTGATAAATGTGTTCAGACCGGTGGTGATCATGACAAATATCGTGCCTATAAGGTAAATGCTCAGATAGTCATCGGCATGCGGATAGGTGGCGTCACTTGCTCCGAAGAAATACAGAAGAGGTTTCTTCAATGTGTAGATGACAGCCATAACAATAACTGTAAATATGATGAGCAGGGTTACGCCATTTGACAGGATGCGCTGTGCCTTGCCCCTGTCGCCTTTACCGAGAGCGATGGAAGCCAGAGGTGCTCCGCCCGCGCCCACGAACACACTGAATGCGCTCACGAGGGTGATGATCGGGAGACATAGTCCGATTCCGGTGAGGGATGCTGCGCCCACTTCGGGGATATGTCCTATGTATATTCTGTCCACTATGTTGTATAAGAGATTGATGAGCTGCGCCACAAATGTTGGAATGCCCATGGAGAGCATAAGTTTAAATATCGGTGCCGTGCCCATCCTCTCTTCAGAATTTGAAGAAATTGTACTTGTGTTCATAACTACTCCTTAATGTTGATAACTTTATAAAATCCGCTGAAAACTTTATCGTTCATCGTGGGGACGGAGGTGCCTGACCCCTCCGTTCTCAAGTCTAATGTATAGGATATTTCAGTTGGGTGGTGTAGTCAATCTGCAAATAATAAAGAAAGTATAAAATTGTGTGATGGGGACAGTTCTGTCACAAAAAACTCCCTGTTTTGCCTCGACCGTCAAATAATGGACTAATGACAAAACAGGGAGTTTATTTATGCATATATGATATGTAGATATTTGTTTATAATATCGTATTTTATAAAACTATTCGGGAAAAGGCTATCTCTTTACATAAACTGCTTTTGATGCACTCCATGATCCGTAGGTAACTTTATTGGCACTTTTTACGTAGCTTCTAACCCTTACATAATATTTGTAACCACGATCGGCTCTGACTACAGTGCTGTTTTTTGTAGTTGTGTATATCTTAGAATATTTGTAATTTGCCTGCTTTGAATACTGTACCTGATATCCTGTCACGTAATTCTGTTTGCTGTATATAACTTTAATCTTGCCTGAAGATGGACTTGACATTCTTGCAATCTTCTCAGTAAGAGGCTTGATAGTAAATGAGCATTTTAAGGTTGAAGTGTAGCTACCACAACCCTTGATGATTATGTATCCAACACCTGGTTTTATGTTATTGCGGTATGATACAGTGTAGTCTTTGCCAGATGCAAGCTTCTTGCCGTTGTATGAAACAGATACCGCTGGGCGGATGGCTTTACCCGTGTAGGTCTTGATACTTGCATATGATACATTAGCCTTTGTCAGCGATGTGCGGACGGGTGATATTGAGAATGAGTAATTGCCGGTGCCATTATAGCCATAGTAATCTATAGCGTTCCAGACCTTTATATAGTAAACTGTGTTAGGCTCAAGCGTTACAGTGCTTGATGATTCACTGCCATAGCCACATGTATTGACAACTATCTCCTCGTTGATATCAGAATATATTCCAAATTTGAATTGATAACTTTCTGACCAGTCATCTGTTGGGGCATCAATATCCTTTGTTTTGAATATGTATTTTCTGAAAGAACCTGTCTTGAACTTGAAGTAGTCTACATCCTGATTGCCATCATAGCCGCCAACAACAGTTTTGTCCAAAGATACGTAGCTGGCTGTTGCAGTCGAATCAGCTTCTTTGTCAGCAGTGTATGTGAGTTTAAACTTTACATATCCGGATATGCCACTTATGTCGTATTCATTGTACATATTTTTTATCATAATATAGTATGTTGTGGAAGGTTCGAGCTGTATATTTTTTGTCTCTTCATCTCCCTTGCCGCATGCGAGGTCAACAATCTCCTCGTTCAGAGAAGTTGTTATGTAGTAGTGTACATATTCAGAACTAGACCATCCGTGGCATGTCACATCGTTGTTTTTGGCATAGAAGTCAAAATATCCCTTCTGTTCCGGGGTGGTGAATTTGAAGTAGACTGCGTTTGATTCACTTATCTCTGTTGCGTATTCAGTTCCTATTGATACATAAGTTGCTGCGCCTTTTGATGAACCTCCGTATACATAGGTTGATGCAGCCTGTGCATTTATCGTGAAAAATAAAAGAATGCACATGGTGATGGAAATGCATGAAGGGATGAATCGCCACTGTCTGACTGTCTGTTTGTCTTTGATTGTAAGATTCATATTTTCTCCTCTCTTTCAATAGAATTGTAGTAGCATGCCGGATACCATATATGTGCGTAAGTTAATATGATATGTATCCGACAAAAAATATAGTTAGTGTAATTATATGACAATAGCAAGTACGCAACAATATGTGACAAAATAGGTGACAAATAGACTGAGATGTCTAAAACTGTAAATTGGAAAATTAAATAAATATGGAAAATACCGTAAAAATATCATAGTAAATTGAAAAATATCTGGGAATTTAATCTTGACAAATTTACTAGGAAAGCGCATTATAGACACAGTGATATAAAACAAACCGTTGATCAAGAGGAGTAGCGGCATATAACATGTTCAGAGAGTTGCAGGTGGTGTGATTGCAGCGATGGGAGTGCAGGTGAATGGACTTGTGAGGGTGAACCGAAAGATTTGAGAATCAAGTAGGGGAGACGGAGACCTACCGTTATAGAAGGTACATATATGGTTGTATATGGTCGAGGGCATCGATATATATAAATATATATAGAATTATTTATATATATTTTTTTTATTTATTGATGAAATTAGGTGGCACCGCAGGAGATTAGATTTCTTGTCCTAATGTTAGTAGGATAAGGAATTTTTTTTATGTCCTGTGGTGCTTTTTTAGTTTGCAGAAAGACATGTGACATTTGACAAATCCTTTGACGACAGCCTGAAAGACGTATACGAAAGAGATGAGCACAGGAAAATTTCTTGAATACAGGATAGTGTTCAAAAACAAGGAGGATGAGACATGATAAGACCAGAACTTAGCGAGGCAAAGAAATATGCGGCAGACGGATACAGGATGGTTCCGGTGTGCTGTGAGATGTTATCGGATGTGATCACACCGATCAACTTACTCAGAAAGCTGAAAGCGGCAAATGAGCACTGTTACATACTTGAGAGCGTGGAGAATCAGGAGGTGTGGGGACGCTACACATTTCTTGGTTACAATCCAAAGCTTGATGTCACATGCATGAATGGGCACATACAACTCAAGGACATAGATGGAAATGTGATAAAGGAAGCGGATGACATTCATCCTGAGGTATTCATAAGAGAGATTCTCAGGGATTACAAGAGTCCGAAGATAGAAGGACTTCCAACATTTACAGGCGGGTTTGTCGGTTACTTCTCATATGATTATATAAAGTACAGTGAGAAGAAGCTTGTGATCGATGCCGAGGACGATGAGGGATTTCAGGATCTGGATCTGATGTTATTTGACAAGGTCATTGCATTTGACAATTTCAAGTCTAAGCTTATCCTCATTGCAAATGCCGATACATCCGATATAGAAGCTGGATATGCAAAGGCACTTGCTGACATAGAAGATATGAAGAAGCTGATCCTCGATGGAGAGATGGCTGAGATAGAGCCGGTTAAGATGAAGAGTGATTTCAAGCCTCTGTTTGACAAAGAGAAGTATTGCAGCATGGTCGAGAGGGCAAAGAAGTACATATTTGAGGGGGATATCTTCCAGGTGGTTTTGTCCAACAGACTTGAGGCTGAGATGGAGGGTTCACTGTTCAATACATATAGGGTTCTCAGAAGCACAAACCCATCACCTTATATGTTCTACTTCAGCGGAGACCAGATAGAGGTTGCGGGAGCGTCACCTGAGACACTGGTAAAACTTGAGAATGGCGTGCTCCACACATTCCCACTTGCCGGAACGAGACCGAGGGGAAAGACAAAGGAAGAGGATATGAGACTTGAGGCCGGACTTATGGCGGATGAGAAGGAGCTGGCGGAGCACAACATGCTGGTGGATCTCGGAAGAAATGATCTTGGCAAGATAAGCAAGTTCGGAACTGTTGAGGTTGAGCAGTACATGAAGGTTCAAAGATACTCACATGTAATGCATATCGGGTCAACGGTCAAAGGAGAGATCGACGACAGCAGGTATGATGAGCTGTCAGCCGTGGATGCGGTACTTCCGGCAGGAACCCTCTCGGGAGCACCGAAGATCAGGGCGTGTCAGATCATCAACGAGCTGGAGGACAACAAGAGAGGAATATATGGCGGTGCCATAGGATACATAGATTTCACAGGGAATCTTGACACATGTATAGCCATAAGGATCGCATATAAAAAGGGTGATAAGGTATTTGTCAGATCCGGAGCAGGAATCGTGGCGGACAGTGTTCCGGCAAATGAGTTTCAGGAATGTATCAATAAGGCAAAGGCGGTTACGACAGCACTCACCATGAGCCAGGATATATCATAAGGAGGACCCGCTTGCGGGAGATTCCTTGTGATAATGCGTGCGCCGCGCGGAGCGCCTTTCATGCGCATGCACAATAAAAATAAGGAGGACAAAATAAATGACAATACTTATAGATAATTATGACAGCTTCTCCTACAACCTGTATCAGCTTGTGGGGGCAATAAATCCGGATATAAAGGTCATAAGAAATGATGAGTTCACCTGTGAGGAGATTGAAGCGATGTATCCGGATCACATAATCATTTCACCAGGACCCGGAAGACCTTCGGATGCGGGAATGTGTGAGGATGCGGTGAGATATTTTGCAGGAAAAGTACCAATCCTCGGCGTGTGTCTCGGACATCAGGCGATTTGTGAGACATATGGTGCGACAGTCACATATGCAAAGAAACTTATGCATGGAAAGATGTCGCTGGTTGATGTGGATCTGAACTGCAGATTGTTCAGAGGACTTCAGAGCAAGATACAGGTTGCCAGATATCATTCACTGGCAGCAGCCGATGAGAATTTCCCGGAATGTCTGGAGGTCACAGCCAGGACGGAGGATGGAGAGATCATGGCAGTCTGGCATAAAGAATATCCGATATACGGCGTACAGTTTCATCCGGAATCGATTATGACA
>ENA-ORMS01000104-ORMS01000104.1-human-gut-metagenome-genome-assembly--contig:-NODE-104-length-95175-cov-18.877071_pt1 | contig 95175 bp, 70 predicted proteins | sample MGYA00242104_ERZ508997 | MGnify/ENA primary metagenome ERZ508997 (study PRJEB26280, sample SAMEA2338704) | human gut metagenome | biome: human gut; feature: human-associated habitat; material: faeces...
CAGCAGACGCAGGCAGGTCAGGCACCGCAGTATAGCCAGCCGGGAATGCAGCCTGTACAGAACCGGCAGTATGTCCAGCCGGGAGTGCAGCAGACTCAGGCAGGTCAGGCAGTACAGCCACCGCAGTATAGTCAGTGGGCAGCGCAGCAGGTGTCCCCTCAGTATTCACAGCAGAATACTGCTGGATACTATGATATGGATAACAATGCTGACAGCAGTGAGAACGGCGTAAAGAAAGTCAGATATATTCCAAATATTATAAATATTGTCGGAATCGTTATGGCTCTTGCAACACTGTTTATTCCATATGCTCATGTGGGAAGCGATGTCAGAAGCATATACAGTGTTTTTGGAATAGTTGTTCTTCCAGTTATAATTGGCGCAGTTTTGGTCTGTGGAGATGTGGTATGTGCGTGTATCAATAAGACGGTGTGTCATATAATATCAATGGTGATATCAGTTATTTTTGGTGGTTTGTATATATTTGAATTTATACTTTCAGTCATAGATCTCAAGAAAATTGATGCATCATTGAATGCTGGGTTCAACATAGGAGCATGGATCAGTCTGGTAACTGCAGTTATAATGATTGCATCAGTTCCAATGTGGTGGCTTCTCGTTGCCAGAAAGAGAAAATAATGAAAAGATCATATAGATGATTGGCAGGATTTTGATATAGAATAATCGTAATAATCGGATATTTTGATTGTAATATAATACAAAAGGCTGTGCCTCGGCGATCTTGACCGCTGAGACACAGCCTTTTCTTTACTTAGGCGATATGAAATCAGACACGAGAAATCATATCGTTACAAACTGTTAATTAGTCGTTAGCCTTACCAACTGATCCGAAGAGTTCCATCTTCTCCTTAACAGTAGCCTTGATAGCCTCGAAACCAGGAGCGAGAAGCTTTCTAGGATCAAATCCCTTGCCCTCGAGATCCTTACCAGCCTCGATGTACTTTCTTGTAGCATCTGCGAATGATAACTGACACTCTGTGTTTACGTTGATCTTTGAAACACCAAGTGAGATAGCCTTCTTGATCATGTCAGCTGGGATACCTGTACCACCATGAAGAACTAATGGCATAGTACCTGTCTTCTGCTGGATAGCATCAAGTGTCTCAAAGCTAAGTCCCTTCCAGTTAGCTGGGTACTTACCATGGATGTTACCGATACCAGCTGCAAGCATATCTACACCAAGATCAGCGATAGTCTTGCACTCATCTGGATCAGCGCACTCGCCCATACCAATAACTCCGTCTTCCTCACCACCGATAGAACCAACCTCACACTCGATTGAGAGGCCAAGCTGGTGAGCTACGTTTACGAGCTCTGTTGACTTAGCAAGGTTCTCCTCGAATGGATAGTGTGAACCATCAAACATGATTGAAGTAAATCCAGCCTTAACACACTTGTAGCATCCTTCGTATGTTCCGTGATCAAGGTGAAGAGCTACAGGAACTGTGATTCCAAGTGAATCATGCATAGCCTTAACCATTGCTGCAACTGTCTCAAATCCTGTCATATACTTTCCAGCGCCCTCTGAAACACCAAGGATAACAGGTGACTGAAGCTCCTGAGCTGTGAGGAGAACAGCCTTTGTCCACTCAAGGTTGTTGATGTTGAACTGTCCTACTGCGTAGTGACCAGCCTTAGCTTTCTTTAACATTTCTGTTGCTGAAACTAACATTTGTAAAATCCTCCGTAAAATTATATTTGGATACATATGTACCCACCTACGCTGATTATACCCCATGTGTTCAGAAAATAAAAGAATTTTTGTTAAAACTTCAACTTGCAAAAATAAAACATTTATAAAGAATGGCTGACTTAAATTGAAATAGAAAAAGATAAATGCTATGATTTTCCAGTAATAATGACAAATAGCAGGAAATGTAATATATTCAGGACATAATACATTATATGTAAACCTGCATTATGTCCTGGGCATAAGAGAAGTGTGACAGCACAATGCCGCATAAATAAATTGATAAGGGAGGAACCAATGCTTCAACTTAGGAATGTTGTTAAGAATTATCATACAGGCGATGAAGTTGTTCAGGCACTGAAGGGCGTATCTGTAAACTTCAGGAGAAATGAGTTCGTGTCAATTCTTGGACAGTCGGGTTGCGGAAAGACAACTCTTCTGAACATAGTTGGCGGACTAGACCAGTATACAAGTGGAGATCTGGTCATCAATGGCAAATCAACAAAAGATTTCAAGTCAAGAGACTGGGATTCATATAGAAACAATTCAGTGGGATTTGTTTTTCAGAGTTATAATCTGATACCGCACCAGTCAGTGCTTTCAAATGTAGAGCTTGCACTGACTCTGTCGGGTGTATCAAAGGCAGAGAGAAGGAAGAGAGCAAAGGAGGTACTGGAGAAGGTGGGTCTTGGCAGTCAGATACACAAGAAACCGAACCAGATGTCCGGTGGACAGATGCAGAGAGTTGCAATAGCCAGAGCACTCATAAATGATCCGGACATATTGCTGGCGGATGAGCCGACGGGTGCGCTTGACACAGAGACGAGTGTTCAGATCATGGATCTGCTCAAGGAGATAGCCAAGGACAAGCTGGTCATCATGGTTACACACAACCCTGAACTTGCACAGCAGTATTCAACCAGAATAGTGAAGCTTCTCGATGGCAATGTAATAGATGATACCAACCCATTTTCGGATGAAGATGAGGCAAAGGAAGATGACGGAAGTTATACGCCAAGGAAGACATCCATGAGTTTGTTCACTGCATTTTCCCTGAGTTTGAACAATCTTATGACCAAGAAAGGAAGAACTTTCCTCACGGCATTTGCGGGAAGTATAGGAATCATAGGAATTGCGCTTATATTGTCGCTGTCGTCAGGTTTTCAGAAGTATATAAATGATGTGCAGGAGGAGACGCTGGCCACATACCCTATACAGATCACGAAGAAGGCTATGGATTACAGTGAACTTTTATCCAAGATGGTCGGCAACAATGAGGAGGACTCATCTCATAACCACAAGGGTGAAAACAAGGTGTATTCTGGCGATATCATGGGAGACATGCTTGTGTCGATGGTGTCTGATGTTAAAGAAAATGATCTTGAGACATTCAAGAACTACATAGAAGACGATGCAAATGGATTTACAAAATACACAAGTGATATTACATATACCTATGACACTCCGCTATATGTATTTAATGAAAACAGCGCAAATGGTGGAATTGCCCAGGTTAATCCAAGCACGACCATGACTGATATGGGATTTGGCGGAATGGCGGATGCGCAGGAATCCACAGCGGACTTTATGTCGGCTTTCAGTTACGGAAATACATCAATGGATATGTGGACTCAGATGCTTGATAATCAGGACATTTTAAAGCAGCAGTATGACGTGCTTGCCGGACATTGGCCGGAGAACAAGAATGAGGTTGTTCTTGTCGTAGACAAGAATAATGAGATCAGTGATTTTACACTGTATACTCTTGGAATCAGGGATTCATCGGAGCTTAGTGATATGGTTTCCACGATACTTGGTGGCGGAGAAGTTCCTGAGATTGACAAGATGGAATTTAGCTATGATGATCTGTTGAATCTCAAGTTTAAGGTGGTGCTTCCGGGTAATCTGTACAAGAAGAATTCAGATGGCACATATACAGATATGAGTACAGATGCGGATTTTCTCAAAACTGCGGTTGCAAATGGACTTGAAGTTAAAGTTTCAGCAGTTATAAGAGCATCTGACTCAGCATACGCAACGACTATACAGCCTGGATATATAGGTTATACATCAGAACTTGCAAACTATATTGTTGAGGAGAATGAAAAGACTGACGTATTAAAGGCTCAGCTTGACAGCCCAGATACAGATATATTTACCGGAATGCCATTTTCTGATGGAAAGGAGCTCACTGCGGATGATGTAGATATGGATTCAGTTATGCAGCAGCTCATGGAATCAGGACAGGTTACAGAGGACATGCAGGTCCAGATGGCATCTATGAGCAAGGATCAGCTCTTTGAGATGCTCAAGGGATATGGATTTTTTCAGGAGTCAACAGCTACCTATGAAGACAATATGACAAAGCTTGGCTATTCAGAGCTTGCAAAGCCTGCTTCCATCAATCTGTACTGCGCAGAATTTGCGGACAAGGACGAAATCACGAAGCTGATAGACAAATATAATGCCGATTATCCTGATAGCGAGATTACATATACTGATTATATAGGAATAATGCTTTCATCTGTCACAAAGATCATAAATGCGATAACGTACGTTCTTATAGCATTTGTGGCGATATCTCTCATAGTTTCATCTATCATGATAGGTATCATCACATATATATCAGTCCTCGAGAGAACAAAGGAGATAGGTATTCTCAGAAGTATCGGTGCTTCCAAGAAGGATATATCAAGAGTGTTCAATGCAGAGACATTTATCATTGGTCTGTTCTCAGGACTTATAGGAATAGGAGTGACGGTACTGCTCAATATTCCTATAAGCAAAGTGATAGAAGGGTTTATAAATGTATCCGGAGTGTCAGCACTTCCTTGGAAGGGCGGCGTTGCGCTCGTTGTGATCAGCGTAATTCTCACTTTGATCGGTGGTCTTATCCCATCAAGGCTTGCGGCTAAGAAGGACCCGGTTATAGCGCTCAGAAGTGAGTAAGACGTAATTTGAACTAGAATTATTTGCAGTGTAAACAAAAGCCAGGTGGTTATGTGTGATGTAACATATAACCATCTGGCTTATTATATTTTGGAATGAAATATTATATTATTTTAACATATACCTGCTGCAGCAAGTTTAGCCTTTAAAATTTGTATTTCTTTATCTTTCTCAGCGATGGCGTTATCTTTCTCAGCGATGGCATTATCTTTCTCAGCGATGGCATTATCTTTCTCAGCGATGGCGTCGTCCATCTTGGAGAGTTCTTTAGCAAGTTCCTCAGCGAGTTTTTCTTTTACTTTGATCTCAACGGCAGCATCAATTTCAGGTTTCATTAATTCACGTAAAGCTTCACACATTTTAGATTCCTCCTTTACTATGTCAAATATTTCCTTGTTTTTACTCATAGCGACCTGCAATACGGATTCTGCAAATTCTTTGTCATCTTTTCGATATAAATCGGCCGCAGTGTTAAGCAATTTTTCAGCCTTTGAATATCGAACCAATCTCATTGTGAATAACAACAGAAGATGTTTTGGTAATCACCAGGAGATCAATCTGGATTGGTTTGGTGTTAATACCATACTCAGGATGGTATACAAGATCGTCTTTATTCTCACTCAGCTCAAGCCTGAGTGCGGAACAAAAGGCGGGATGCCATTGTGTAAGTTTCTTGTTCAAAAAGTACCTCTCTTTCGTAAATTTTATCATTTGTAGTAGGGGTTTTCAATGATAAAAGAATAGTGGAATCACTAAGATGCAAGATCCATATCAATTAGATAATCATATAATAATTCATCGTCAGACAAAAAAGAACCTCATGGCATGACGACTTTTGAAAAAGACATAAGAAAAGGCTGCCATCTCTGGCAACCTCTTCTTTTTGTATTAAAAGGGAGTGACTGCAACTTGTTATGTTATGAGGGGAGGGTGTTGCAGTCGTTTATGAAAAAGGGGATGTAAACAACTCGCTTACGCTCTCGCTGTTTACAAGTAATAATATACTGATAAATTGTGTTCTAAATTTGGAAAAGTTGTGTAGAAAATGTGTCTTTCAGGGCAAAATATAAATTGTAAGTAAGAAGTTCAAAAAAAATGTAAAATGAAATATAATATATCACAAGGGGGACCCGCGTGAGCGGGGGATTCCTTGTGATAATGCGGGCGCTGCACGAAGTGCCTAAAAATGCGCCCCGCTCCATATAAATCACAAGGGGGACCCGCGTAAGCGGGGGATTCCTTGTGATAATGCGGGCGCCGCACGAAAAAAATAAAAGGGAGGACAAAGATGGCAGGAAGTCATATAGCAATACCGACAATACTTAAGATAGGCAAGGGGACACTGGCCAATCTGGGAAAATATATAGCGGGCTCAGGCATGAAGAATGCCGTTATATATTTTGGAAATGGACTTATAGACATGTTCGGGCAGCAGGTCATGGATTCACTTAAACAGGAGAATGTGGCCGTTGTCGAGTATAGAGAATTGGATTCTACTAATATAGAAGATATAATACGTCTTGCATTTGACATAGATGCAAAGGCTCAGGTGATAGTGGGCATAGGTGGAGGAAAGGTTATAGACGTGGCAAAGTATGCTGCTTACCTGCGAAAGCTTCCGTTCATAAGCATCCCTACATCGGCGTCATCTGATGGATTTTCAAGCGCAAGCGCATCCCTGATGGTAAATGGACGTCGTACATCAGTTCCAGCTAGGATGGCATATGGAATAATCGCAGATACGGAGATCATCAAGTCCGCACCTGAAAGATTCCTGTATTCTGGAATTGGAGACATGGTGTCCAAGATCACTTCACTGTATGACTGGCTGTTCGAGTCCGAGCTGGGATACTCGGAGATGAACGATTTTGCGGTTATGATAGCGAAGAAAGCCGTGAACAGCTTTGTCAGAACGCCATTTGAGACTATAAAGGATGATCTGTTCCTGAAGGAGCTTCTGGATTCGCTGGCCATGAGCGGCGTAGCAAATGAGATCGCAGGAGGAAGCACACCGACATCCGGAAGTGAACATCTCATCTCACATGCACTTGACAAGATGCTTGAACAGCCTCAGCTCCATGGAATTCAGGTGGGAATAGCTACCTATATAATGGCGGTTGTTCAGGATCACAGATATGTAAGGGTAAATGCTATATTTGAGAAGACCGGATTCTGGGATTATGTAGCCACACTGGATCTGAAAAGGGAGGATTTTGCAAAAGCAATAGATATGGCGCCGCAGATCAAACCTCACAGGCATACCTATCTCCATGAGGAGAAGTACAGAGAGCTGGCGAAGAAAGTGCTGTACGAGGACGAGGTGCTGAAGAGGGTATTTGACTAGAGGTTTCTTGCAAACAGTAGGTTGATTCCATATTATTGGGTCAGAATAATATGGAAATGGAGGGTTACATGGAGATAAGAGTAAGAAAATGGCACAGCGTAAGCGATGAGGGCTATCCGGAGGATGGCGACATATGTTTTATTGTTACAAAGACGGATGGCGACGCCCCTGATGGCTGGCTCGTAGGTGGATATAATGAGGATGAAAACGCATTCTATGCGGACTTCGGACTCGGCGGCATGGTGGCTGATGCAGAAGATGTGACTTCCTGGGCACTTATGGAGGATGCAGAATTTATAGCAAAGTAGCACAGGCAAATAGAATATTTGGTAGATTGAAGCACTGGTGGATCAGGAAGATCCGCCGGTGCTTTTTTTATTGCAGAAATTGAATAAAATGCAACAGACGAGGAACAATGGGGTCAGGCCCTTTCATTGGAGTTTACTTTTTAAGCTGCAAATACCAAGGGGTCTGACTCCATAGGTGCAGGGCTTGTAGGTGCAGGGCCTGACCCCATTGGTGGTGAATTAGAAAAACAGGAGGACTACACATGAAACAAAGAAAATACGGGTATGCGAGGGTATCGACGAAGGATCAGAATGAGGATCGGCAGATAGTGGCTATGATGGCTGCGGGGATATCGAGGAAGGATATATATGTCGACAAGGTTTCGGGGAAGAATTTTGACCGGCCGATGTATAAAAAACTTATGGGGAGGTTGAGGGAGGGAGATGTGCTTTATATAAAATCTCTTGACCGGTTGGGGCGGAACTATGAAGAACTACAGCAGCAATGGCGGGAGATAACAAAGGTGAAAAAGGCAGATATAGTCGTGATAGATATGCCGATACTGGACACGACACAGAAGGATGGACTTTTGGGGATGCTTATAAGTGATCTTGTACTCACACTGCTAAGTTTTGTGTCGGAAAATGAGAGGACGGAGATAAGGCAGAGGCAGGCGGAGGGAATTGCAGCGGCAAAAAGCAGAGGTGTGAAATTTGGCAGGCCACCGATCCCTTTGCCGGACAATTTTGAGGAGATGATGAAACGCTGGAGAAAAGGTGAATTGCTGATGGGTGAGGCCGCGGAAAGATGCGGACTGAATCCAAAAACATTTTACAGTAAGGTGCGGAGATATGAAGACAATATGAAGGAATAGAATGAATCTGAATAAGTATACTTTTTCAGATTTTGCAGAACTCAAAATAATACAAGCAAAGTGTAGCACCCAGGGGTTATATATTCAAGTTTTTTCGACATTTTGTACATAAATACACACGGTAATTGGTAAAAATTTTGAATCTAAAAAAGTATACATTGAGGGGAGAACCGCCAGCCGGAAGCAATACTTATTGGAAGTGTCAGAACCATAATAATGTAGGAAAAAATGCTGCCGACCATAAGGGGAGGGGCGACAAAGGAAAGGAGAGTTTATGAAAAAACTAATTCAAAAGGGGATCCTGGGAATACTGTTGGTACTGGCGATATTCATGTGTATCCCGATTCAGGCGAGAGCCGACGACGGTATTGTGGTGGAGAAGGACGGAGATTTCCTTTATAGGGTAGAAGGTGAAAGTGATAACCCGGAAGTCACCATCTATAGTTACGTTGGTTCAGACACGGATGTAACAGTACCATCCGAGATAAAAGGAGTGCCTGTCACTACACTCCATGGAACATTTTCCGGCAAGGAAACGGTAAAAACGGTGACTATTCCGGAAGGTGTCAGGCTGATCGAGTACCACGCATTCCATGGGTGTACGGCCCTTACAACTGTTGTACTTCCGTCATCTCTTGAGGAGATGACAGAGAATACATTTTATCAGTGTACAAATCTCAAAACGGTCAGTCTTGATACAGCAAATAGTAAGCTTACAAAGATAGGGCAGTATTCATTTGCATACTGTGAGAAGCTGACCGGATTTGATATTCCTTCATCATTAAAGGAATTGGAAGAAGGCGTTTTTTTCCGTTGTTCGAGCCTGAAAAAGATAATTATTCCTGACACGGTGGAGAAAATCGATAGATCTGCATTTTACGAGTGCACAAATGTTATTGAAATAAAAATACCAGGAACTGTAAAGGAAGCAAGTGATATTGCTTTGGTTGGCTGCGAAAAGGTGATAACAGCCGAATTGCCAATTTCAATGGTTACACTGGCAAACCTGCAGAGGAGCGACGATCTTGAGACACTGGTTATAGTTGATGACGGAAGTACTGAGCTTCCTGATAAAGACGCATTAAATGAGAAGAAAAAGCTGAAGAAAGTGGTTTTCCCAGATTCTTTGACAAGTATTCCAAGAGCTTTTTGCAGGAGTGTATCAGCACTTGAGGAAGTCAAGCTTCCTGCTAATCTTAAGATTATATCAAATGCAAGTTTTAGTGAATGTACAAATCTTAAGACAATTGACCTGCCGGATACGGTAACAGAGATAGGCGCCTTTGCATTTGCAGATTGCACAAGTTTAAAGGATTTTACTATTCCGGATGGAATCAAGTCCATTGGTGAGGAAGCATTTTACAATAGTGGAATCACATCGCTGGTTGTGCCTGAGTCGGTAGAGACTATAGACAAACTTGCATTTAGTCATATGGCAAATCTTACAAATGCGACATTCCCTGCAGGATGTGGAATTACATTTAGCGACTGTAAAAACCTTAAGACGGCAAAGATTACAGGTAATCCAACAGTTATAGACAATTATATGTTTTATGAGTGTAGTCAGTTGACAGATTTTGAGATACCAGGCAGCGTGAAAAAAATAGGCTATGCTGCTTTTTATAATACGGCTCTTAAGGAAGCTGTTATTCCGGCAAGTGTGACAGAGATTGACGATTGGGCATTTGGAGAATGCCAGAATCTTGAGAAAGCTGTACTTTCAGACGGACTTAAGTCGATAGGCGGGGCTGCATTTTATGAGTGTCCGGAACTTACTGACTCCAACATTCCGGACAGTGTTACAACTTTAGGTGACTTTGCATTTGGTTGGTGTCCAAAACTCAAAGACATGACAATACCAGACACCATCGACAATTTTGGTAAATGTGTATTTGCAAACACACCGGGCGTGACAATAGACACATCAAGAAAATACTTTATTCCTACAGTAGACGGTATCAAGGATCTTCCTTATACAGGATCTGAAGTTACACAGCCGGATATGGAAATCACTGTAAATGGTGTGACACTTAAAGAAGACAGTGATTATGAAGTTTCATACAGCAGCAATACCGAAATCGGTACGGCAACAATGGATATCAACTTCAAGGGTCAGTATGTCGGACATTTGACGAGAACATTCAATGTGGTTCAGACCGATATGTCGGGTGATGGCATAACAGTGACAGGTATACACAACACAAGATACACAGGCAAGAAGATTGTCATGAGTAAGCTTGCAGTTCAGGCCGGTGGCAGAACACTTACACCTGGAACTGACTATACAGTTGCATACAAGAACAACCTGAATCCTGGAACTGCAGAGATAACGATCACCGGAAAGGGCAACTATACAGGAACTGTTGTAAAGACTTTCAACATTCTTATCCTGAAGGGCAGCACATACACTGTCGGAACCATGAAGTACAAGGTGACAAATGCTGCGACAAACGGCAAGGGAACTGTAGCCATCATGGGAACAGTGAAGGCAAAGACAGACAGGACATTTACATTACTCTCAGTGCCTGGCACAGTGAAGATTGGTGGAATCACATACAACGTGACAATGGTAAATGTAGGTGCATTCTCAGGATACACATATCTGAAAAAGGTTGTCATTGGAAATGGCGTAAAGGCTATAGGCTCAAATGCGTTCTACGGATGTAAGTCGATCGCTTCAATCATCATCGGAAGAGGCGTCACAGCAATAGGCAGTAAGACATTCTACGGATGCAGCAAGCTGGCAAGCATCTCTGTTCTGTCAAGTTCCATAAAGCTGATAGGCAAGGAGACATTTACAAGGATTGCTGCAAAACCGGTTGTGGTAGTGCCAAAGGCAAAGCTTGCAAATTATAAGAGGGTCATGAAAAATGCTGGAATGACGACAAAGGCCGTATATAGAGTTCGATAATTATCTTACGGCCCCGGGATACAAGATATTTAACCAGATGGAGATATCCAGAGTGATCGAGGAATATTAGTCGAGCAAGACGAGACTTGGGAGGAAGCAAATGTACAAGAAGTGTGGATGGCAAATGATAGGCAGAAAGCTGTGTAGTCTGACTGTGGTATGTTCCATGATGTGCGTGCTCTCAGGCTGTGGAATGTTCAGATTGGAAAAACAAAATGTCGAACCTAAAACAGAGAGCATTTCTGCGGAGAAAGCTGAAGTGGAGACAGAGGTTGATACTGAATCAGAGACAGAAGCCGTGTCAGAGACGGCAACGGAAGCAGAATCAGACAAGTCCGCATCCGATAAAGGTAAAACTGCCGGATCATTTGGCTCTGACATAGGCAGGAGGGCAGCAGAGGATACCACAGGAGAAACAACATCCGAGAATGCTGTACCTCAAAAGCCGAAACTTCCGGAAGAGCTCCGGGAGTTGGAGAGCGGCGGTGTACGATTCCTGACGGACAGAGACTGGAAAGAGATATATCTGAATGAGTGGACGGACGAGCTGATGATGCAGGATTCAGATATACAAGGGACACTGTATGATGTGGATGGAAACGGAATTCCTGAGTTGTTTATTACATATTTTACAGGTGCGCTGGAAATGGGAGTGTCTGTGTATACATGCTGTAATGCAAAGATGGTAGATCTCGGAGGATTTGGTGGAACTGCCTTTCAAATCTATGCAGGTAATGGCTATCTGCTGACAAAGGGAAATGAGGATATAATGTCGGATGATCTGCATATTGAGATAAGCAAAGTGTCTTACGGATCCATACAAACCATTGTCAGTGAAACTTACAGTCCAGAGGAACTTTATAGCGGTGAAGCTGAGAGTGCAGTTGCTGATTATGGTGCTAAACTTATAAAACCTTTAAATGAAAATGGTTACTGGCATATAGATACATCTGGAGATTATATAGACGTCTGGTCTCTATTTGAGTCCGGGCCAGAGCTGAAGCAGATGATAGAAAACTATTGAGATGTGAGTAATTTATGACAAACTGCCGCCGGCCTTAAAGATCGGCGGCAATATTAAAATACGGGAAGCCCGAAGGTTAGTCATTGCCTGTGGCAACATTACGGCTGATGTGGTAGAGGAGGAAGTGAAAAATGAGAAAGAGGATTGTGGCATTCATGATGGCCGGAGTTATGGCTCTTGGCCTCACAGGATGTGGAAATGTATTAAAGATAGAAGATAAGAAAAGCTCCAATTCGGTAGATATGGACATGATATCAAAGTTTTATGACCAATTCTATGAAGAACATACTGGAGATGCAGAACACTTTGTAGATATAGATATTGATAGTGATGAAGAAAAAACTATAAGTATAGACACCGCTCCTTATCTGGATTGCAGTGCTAACATGGAGTATTGCGATGGACAATGGATTATGACTATTGCAGATTTTCTTGGATACGCAAAGTCAGATTATGGAGATGTTGTTCCAAAGTATGATATTTATTTTTATAAATGCGGAGCAACTGTCGAGAAGCTGGCGGTCAAAAAAAATGTCAGATGCAACTGCCTGGTAGAGATGTATCTGGATAATAAATTGTATATAACAGATAAGAGTATTCAGGGATTTGGTGAATATTATGATGAAGATAATGAGGATTTAGATAATGTCACGACATTTTATGTTTCATTAGATGATGGAGCATGTGTAGATGATAAATTTGAAAATATCTTTAATAATTCCAAAGATGAAGAAAATATATTCACCGTAGATTACGTAATAAATAAAAGATTTGAAGAAATAGATATGCCAAATGTGGAGGATAACCTTTGTGGTGACAAATTTACCGGATGGCTTGATACTATGGCAGAAAGTGACATAAAAAATCAAGTGGATGTAGCTATCTCGAAAGCATATTATAAGGCGGACAATCATTTGATTGCATCATATATGGATGAAGCGTATGAGCTCTTGAAGAAAAAACTCGGGCGTGAGCCAGACGACAAATATTATGACATTACGTTTTTTAAGATGCAGGAGATAGAAATATATGTAAATGATGTGGAATACGCATATGTAGACGAAAAGCTATCACTCTATCCAGCGGATATATGGGATTATTATGATGAAGAATATGTTATGGGTGATGAGACAGTCCGTGAAAAGTATGATGACGATTCACTAAAAGGAAACAGCTGGGTTTTGAAATATCTTTGCAGGTATATTGGAGACTATGCCCAGAATATACGCCAGTTTGATAAGACTATCGTATTAAAGAGCACTCCAGATGATGAAAGTCAGATAAAGTCAGAAATTGCAGGAAGACCTGTTACGGGGTATTCGTTAAAGTCAGAACAATATTATAATAAGTGGTCTGATCTGAAGGATTCGGAAGAATGTATGGATATTATATGGGGTATATTTACGTGGTATTCTGAAAATATATGGCAGAGTTCATATGAGGGCAAAATTGTTACGGGTACTGAGCTTGAGAAAGACCTCACGGGAATAAATGAGTATTTGAAGTTGATGGAAAGCTTAAGAGGATATGTAATAAACAATGATGCGGATTACCGTGATCTATTAGACACTTATACATTGGAAGACGGTAATTTAAGCTGGGATATAGTGGAATTGAATGGAATTATTGAAGAAAATGGTATAGATACGGAAAAATATCCTGGCTACACCCTTTTGGGTGCATCGTATTGTGATTATGGTATAAAAAAATCTTCAGAAGGAAAAGCCATTATATATATAATTATGGACTCCGCTGATGATCCGATTGAGTTATATCCATCTATGCCAGGTTATGGAGTATGTCTGCCTATAGATGTTTCTGCAATGAATGCGGAGGGCAGCTCAAAGGGTAAAAAAGATTCGGTAACAAGGGAAGTGATTACAGAAAGTCACAATAAGACAGAGACCGAGGCCACCACAGAAGCCACCACCGGGGAACTCATGGACAACAACATAGGAAGCGGCGGCAGTGCAAGCGCAACTGAATATGTGACAACCAATGGCAACAAGTTCACTGTCCCTGACGGATTCATGGTCACATATGGTGTCCAGGGAGGCTCATGGTTTCAGCTAAAAAACGCATCACTTGATATGAATATAGAAGTGAGGGAGTATACGCAGGATGTGCCAGATTATATGCAATACAGGCCAGGAGGCGTTAATTCCACTGACAATGTAGAATCGGTTTATACGGACAGCGGTGATGAATACTCTGTGGACAGCGGGTATTATGGCGACAATCATGATCGGGTGTACTACGACAAGGTGGTGCTTCAGAGCCGCGATAAGACCTCAAGGCTTGGAATATTTATCAACTACAGTACAAAGGATAAGTCCAAATGTGATGAGATAGTCACGTCATTTCTTGATGACTTCCAGTACATAGATTCAGACAGAGACACAAATGATATATCTACCGATGTGAGCAGTATCAAAGAGGCCTGGAAGAAAGCGTATATAAATGAGATGTACAGTGTGGGAAAATCGAAAGATGATCCCACTATGGGAACCACAGGTTATCTGTACGATATAGACGGTGATGGGATTCCTGAGTTGATGACCGGCTATTCCACGTCAGCATCAACGGGACCTATGGAAGTCCATACATATACATACAAGAACGGCAAGCTGATAAAAATGGATTCTATCATAGGTGCGTTTGAAAGTGTATATACCTACAATGGATATGTGGTCCAGCAGACTACAAATGGTTCTGTAGGAATGGGCTGTGGCCTGCGCATATACTCATTTACAGGGGAGTCGCTTGATAAGCTGATGGATGTAAAGCTTGACTATGAACTGGATTCGGATGGAAATCCCAAGGTGATAAGCAATATGGGCAGTGTGAGCTATGCGGATGTGGAGGCATTGCTTGACAAATGCAGTACCAGCCTGACAAAAGAGAACTTTGGAACAGGTGATTCGGATCAGGCTTATTCATACTATCTCGACACGGAACATGGACTTAAAAGAATGACTGATAATTCTTTGGATGGACGAGAGGCGATAATCAGAGCCGTAGAAGAATATTAAAGACAGATTAAAACTATGTTTTGAATAACATGCACAAAAATTATTGAAATACTTAAATTTTATTGACAAAATATAATGAGATATTATTCTATAAAAGAAGAAATTTTTTCTATAAGTTTCTTAATATTTTACGGAGGGAATAGTTATGAGAGAGACAAGAGACAAGAAAATCAGATTGCTGGCATTGATACTGGCATTTGCGGTTGCATTTACAACGATTCTGCCTTCTGGCCTTACGGTAAAAGCGGCAGATGATTCTTATGGAACTGCAGCTGCAGTGGCAACTCCGGGAGACGCAGATGGACTCTACAGGAAAAGTGATGGTTACTACTATTATTATAAGAGTGGTGAGATCGTAACAGGCACAGGCTGGGTTACAGTCACAAAGACATTGACAGTAAAGCTAGACAGCAAGCACAGAGTACAGTTCAAGGTTGCAAAGAGCGGTGTCAGAACTTATATCAGTCAGTATGATGCTGATCAGAAGAAGTTTGCAGCATATGAGAAGAAGTCAGTTGTGATGGCTGACAGGAAGCTCCACTACGCAGGAGCGAAAGGCCTGATAGTAACAAAATCAGGAAATGTCAGCGATGGCAAGGGCACAACCTATATCCTTGGAGCTGGCGGAATCGTGACAGCCAGATTTGTAAAAAAGGGCGAGATCAGAAGATATTATACATATTCAGCAAATAAGTGGCAGATGAAGAAGGACGCTTACATAACAGTAAACGGCGTGACATATTACTTCAATGCGAAGAACGGTGCTGCCACAATGATGTACAACAAGGGCACAAGTCAGCTTTACAAGTTCCGCACATCAAAGATGGCGCTTGTGAAGAACGGCATATCTACAATTCAGGGTAATATCATATATTTTTTCAACAGCAAAGGACAGAAGGTTACAAAGGCCGGCTGGTACAACACCGCATCAGGAACAAAGGTGTATGTGAACAGCAAGGGATATGTGACAACCAAGATGCCTGCAAGCGGCAAGTCGAGAAGATACTATGTATATAGCTACAGCAAGAAGAAGTGGGTGGCAAAGACAAATGCATGGATTAAGGTAGGCGGAGTTGATTACTATTTTGCAAGCCATGGCATCGCTGTATATATGTACAACACAGCCAGTGGCAAGTTCGTGTCATACAAGAATGGCAAGTGGAATTTTGTGAAGAATACTACATGCAAGCTCAGGGATGGCAGAATATATCTGTGTGGTTCCAGGTCTGTGATAGTGAAGAAGTCTGGCTGGTATTTTGTAAACAGCACAGATCAGGTGTATGTGGGCAGCAAGGGCTATGTGACGATGAAGTTCTCCACAAAGTCAGGCAAGCTCACAAAGTACAACTACAGCAAGAAGAAGTGGGAAGTTGTAAAGGTTATATCATATAAGATCGGTTCAAAGGTTTATTACTTCGATTCCAAGGGAGTGATGGCAAAGAACAGGATAGTTGGAAATGACAAAAAAGGATATTTCTATGTGGACGAGACAGGATGCAAATCTACATCGACAGAGATCCAGATGGCAGTTGATTTTGTAAGACAGCACACAGATGACAGCATGACAAATGAAGAGAAGCTTTACGCATGTTTTGTATATCTGTCAAGAAATTATCCTTATCTGAGAGACTATGTAGTTCCGACAGATGCCTCAAGGTTCACATATTACTGTATAGATATGCTTACAAACAATCATGGAAACTGCTACAGATGTGCAGCAACATTTGCAACTGTGGCAACAGTCCTTGGATACAAGGCAAGAGTAACCTGTGGACAGGTGACAAATCTTCAAGGTGATGGATTCACTATACATGGATGGACAGAGCTTTGGAGACCTGAAGATAATGAGTGGGTAGTATACGATGTAAGTATGCAGAGAAACTGGCCTGCCAGAGATTACTACCACGTACTTATGCGAAATTATTATCCTACACATCGTATCATTGGACCTAGAGCACGACTTACAGTAAAAAATGGGAAGGTAAATTGGAGATGGCTTGCCGACTCCGAGTTAGGTGACCACTAATGGTATTCAGTTCACTTGAATTTTTATGTGTATTTCTCCCGGTGGTCCTGGTGCTTTATTCTATAGTGCCATGGATTCAGGTGAAGAACGCACTTCTGATAATAGCCAGTCTGCTGTTCTACGCATATGGAGAACCTGTGTATGTTCTCCTTATGCTGGGCAGCGTACTGGTCAATTATGTTCTCACCATGATCATTGGCAGGTCAGAACAGAAACCGGTAGCGAAGAAGGCAGTTATGGTCCTGGATATAGTGGCAAACCTTGGTGTGCTTGCCGTATTCAAATACGCTGATTTCTTTATCGGAACGATCAACGACATATGTAAGACAGATATTCCTCTGCCGCAGATAACACTGCCTATAGGAATATCATTCTTCACATTCCAGGCATTATCTTATGTAATAGATGTATACAGAGGGGATTGTGAGGCACAGAAGGATCCGTTCAAGCTGCTTCTGTATATCTCATTCTTCCCACAGCTCATAGCCGGCCCTATCATCAAATATCATGATGTGTGCAAGGCTCTTTCCGACAGAAAGCAGACATTTGACGACACTGCCTTTGGTATCAGAAGATTTATCTTCGGCCTTGGCAAGAAGGTCCTCATTGCAAATGCAGCTGGAAAGGTGGCAGATATATTATTTACATCGGATATGTCCGACATAAATGTTATCAGCGCATGGATGGCGGCTATCGCATACATGCTCCAGATATATTTTGATTTCAGCGGTTACAGTGATATGGCCATAGGACTCGGAAGAGTGTTCGGATTCCATTTTGCTGAGAACTTTGACCATCCTTATGGCTCTCTCAGCATCAAGGAATTCTGGAGAAGATGGCATATATCCCTGTCTACATGGTTCAAAGAGTACCTTTATATTCCACTTGGAGGAAACAGAAAGGGCAAGGCCAGAACCAGTATAAACAAGATAATCGTGTTCTTTACTACGGGTCTCTGGCACGGCGCAAACTGGACATTTGTCGTGTGGGGACTGTATCACGGATTCTTCCTGTTGCTTGAGGACTATGTGCCTAAGCTCAAGAAGCTCCCAAAGGTTCTGGGACATATATACAGCGTGCTCGTCGTCTGCATAGGATTTGTCATATTCAGGGCGGACGATATGGGACAGGCTTGTACCATGATAGGAAGAATGTTCGCAGGAACAAATTTCTCTGCGCAGGCTGTGAGTATCATATGGCAGGTGCTTACCCCATACAGCATAGTTATGCTGATCCTTGGAATCCTGTTTGCAGCACCTGTACCGATGCTGTATGAGAAACTTAAGGCTTCCGGAAAGATTGAGAAAAGCGAGAAGAGCAGAGCCGTCATCTCGGCTGCATCTTATGTTGTTTCAATCGCACTCCTTGGCTGGTGTATGCTGAGACTTTCAGGAAACACATACAACCCATTTATTTACTTTAGATTCTAATGCCGGTGGGCGTTTATCACAGAATAGGAGATTGCGATGAAAAAGACATGGAAGATCATATATGTTGTATCAACCGTCTGTGTGATGGCTGCCCCATTTGCGGGAATGGCTTTTTTCAGGACGGATACGACGACGGAGAATAAGAGAATGGCAGAGATGCCGAATATCAGTGAGAATGGAAGTATCAACAAGGACTACCTGAATGATCTCGGCACTTATTTCAATGATCACTTTGCATTCAGAAACTATCTGGTGGATGCCGATTCACGCATCCAGAGCGGAGTGTTCGGCGAGTCAAATGTCGACACGGTTCTCGTGGGAACTGACGGCTGGCTGTACTACACAGCTACCATAGATAATTATCTGGGACAGAACAGAATGTCTGAGAGGACACTGAACAACTGTGTCAGAAATATAAAGCTTATGCAGGATTATGTAAAGTCCCAGGGCGCAAAGTTCGTGCTGGCAGTTCCGCCAAATAAAAATGCTCTGTACGGCGAGAACATGCCATATTATGACAGCCACAAGGTGAGTGATGGCTCTGATATGGATATACTTTCAGAGAGATTTGTGGCTGAAGGTGTGAAATATGCAGATCTCTACAGTGTGCTCAAGTCACAGTCCGAGGTCATGTATCTGAAGAGGGATTCCCACTGGAACAATGCGGGAGCTCTGCTGGCGTACAACAGCATTCTGGATGCTGCGGACGTCGAGCATGACAGCTATGAGACTGCACATTTCACGAGAAAGAAGGACTATGTAGGGGATCTGAACTCCATGATATATCCGGTGAGCAGCAGACCCGAGTGGAACGTGTATATTGAAGGTGAATTTGGATATACATATACTACAGATACAAAGAGTGTTGAGGATATACAGATAGGAACCGCAAATTCTGACGGTAAGGGTTCGCTTCTGATGTTCAGAGATTCATTTGGCAATACGCTGCTTCCATATATGGCAAATGCATTTGAGGAGGGATTCTTCTCGAAGAGTATTCCTTATAATATAGCGGGCTATATGCAGGATAATGAACCGGATGTGGTTGTGGTTGAGAAGGTTCAGAGAAATATCAAAGAGTTTGCAACGGATCCGGCTGTGTTCCAGGGACCTGAGGTAGAGGGCAGGGACGGATTCACAGATGCCGTGGGAACGGCGGGAGAGGACAACGGTGCAGCTATAGATGTATGTGAGGCAGAGAGCAATGTGAACTTCTGGCAGATAGATGGTCAGGTAAGCGCAGATATGCTCGGAGCGGATGGCAATGTGAGCATAGCGATCACGTCCGGTGATGAGACGAAGGTCTACGAGGCATTTGGATTGACAAATGCGGACAGTGACTATGGCTACAGACTGTATCTGGACAAGAATTCCGTGGCTACGGATAAGATAGATGTGTCTGTGTACGTGGATGATGGTCAGAATCCAGTACTGGTTGTTGCAAGAAGCGTGGAGCTGTCAGATGTTGATACACTTAACTAGGATGTGTGGCATGCAGGGAGGTCCCCATGTTGCTGTATTCTGAATGATTTTACATTCAGTTAGGAGAAATGGATGAAGATTATTAATAAGAAAGATGTACTGCTGTGCGTTCTGCCGCTTGCCTTGCTGGCGGGCTGCGGAAGCAGCAATACCATGGAAGTGAATATAGAAGATGGAAAAGTGACCACGGTTGTGTCTGTGGAGAAGGACTGCACCGTGGCTGATGCTCTTGCAGCGGCAGAACTCACCGTGTCAGCCGGCGACGAGCTTTCAGTTGCGGTAAATGAGACTGTTCCGTCTGACGGACAGCCGATAGTCATCTCGAGGAAGAACCAGGTGAATATCACTGAGGATAACGACAATTCCCAGATGGTGACTGTCGTGGGCGGGCGTGTGTCAGATGCCCTTGTGGCAGCGGGAATAGAACTCGGCGAATATGATGTTGTGGATCATAATGTTGACGCATACCTTACAAACGGAATGACGATCAATATCATACACAGAATACCGATAACCCTGACTGTTGATGGTGAGACTACAGAGGTGATCACATCGGCATCAACAGTTGAAGAATTGCTGGAGGAACAGGATATCACGGTCGGCAGTAAAGATCGTCTCAGCAAGGACAAGACCTCCAGTCTCACCTCCGGTGACAAGCTGGTTATCGAACGTATAAATGTGAAGAAGATAACAGAGACTGAAGAGATCGAATATGAGACACAGACCGAGTATTCTGGAGATATGTATGCAGGTGAGAGCAGAGTCAGCCAGGAAGGTGTAAATGGCGAGAAGGATCTGACTTATGAAGTGACTTATGTCGATGGGAAAGAGTCTGAAAGAAAACTTGTCAGCGAGAAGGTCACAAAAGAACCTGTTCCGCAGATAGTTGTGGAGGGAACAAAGCAGCAGGAGACATCAGAACCTGGAGGTGGTGATGGTTCAGGCAGAACCATTGTCAGCAAAGTAAAGAATTACGACTGTGACGGATCCGGACACGGATGGTACACCATAACCTACAGTGACGGCACGGTTGAATATGTAGATTTCTAAGACGTAAGCACCTGACAGGGGGATAGTATGGAACAGGATTACAGGAATAGCCAGGGGGATATGTATGACGACCTGACGCAAGATCAGGTCTATGTGATCCGCGGGGATCAGATGAATGCGGGGGCAGGTGTGCAGCCTGTTAGGGAAAAACGCAGTATCCCTATAATTACGATCATTATTATCATTGCGAACGTGATAGCGTGGATCATGTGTATAGGCGTGGACGATTTCGCACATACAGGTGGATTGAATTATGAATATGTAAAGCTTAACAAAGAGTATGGCAGATTCCTGTCGTCCATGTTCCTTCACCTGGGAATAGGACATTTGTTTGGAAATATGTTCTCACTGTACTTATTTGGCGGATCACTTGAGAGAAGACTTGGCAGCCTGCGTATGACTGTCATTTACTTTGCATCGGGAATAGCGGCTGGAATAGTATCTATATATGCATATCATATAACTGATCCCGGTCACATGCATTTTTCCGTGGGCGCTTCAGGTGCTGTGTTCGGTATCATATGTGCAGAGCTTTTTCTCACATTTATAGGTACGAATAAGCCGAACCGTAAGACTCTCATAATTACTATCGTACTTGTCATAATCTATGCTATATACACGAACGAGGAGAATGTGAATATCTACGCCCATATCGGAGGTGCGATAGCCGGAGGTGTATTTGCATTTGCGCTGAATGTGAAGAAGTGGGAGCGGTTTCGTGAGAACCGTTTCTTCAAGGTGTTTGCGATTATGCTCACTGTCATACTGTCTGTGTTTGGAATAGGGGATGCAAAAATTGGCAGAAAAATGGCTGATCTGAACGATGAAAGGATCACTTATATAAAAGAGCAGAAAATATTTGACGACCATGACATCACGTATGGCGATGGACTGGATGGATACTGCACAGATGAGAAGTGGCAGGTGTTCACGTCCAGCGACGGCAGAAATGTCGTTGAATTTGATGGAAATGCCAGATATGGCGGTGGTGAAGTCAGTGTCCTTATCCAGTTTGTGTTGAGTGATAGCTGCAGTGATTATGAAGTCCATTATGTAGGACTTAACGATAAGGGTCAGGACAGCGAGAGTGCGACTAAATTTATGATGGCGGTGGCTGGCATAACTGAATAAAATAAGTAAAATATTTGTGTCAATATATCTGTCGTGTTATACTGAAGACTAAAGATTTTTTACGAAAGTACAGAGAGAAGATATGGCACTTAAGTATGTGATGATAAACGATATAATTGAAGAACACAATGCAAGAATGCAGAATCTCAGGAAGTATTATCCTTTTTTTGTTCTGGCTGAGACGACATTTGCCCAATATAAAGAAGGGCGCTATGCGGAGCTGGACATGGGATATATAACTATGGCGATTCTGCGTTTTTTTATTCAGGAGAACAGCTTCAATGAGCGCGAGGTGTCATATGACGAATACGAAGAATTCATGGGACAGCTTCTTGACAGGGATTTTGACGTGGAGATCGATGAAGCCGACAGGGCTGACCTGATAATGTATATATTTGACAAGATAAAGAATGATGGCCGGGCGTTCGAGTTTACATTTTACGATCCGGGGAAAAAACAGAGGAAGACGGGTCGAGTGAAGCTGATCGACAGCCATATAGCAGGCGGAAAGGTTCTGTACTTTATCACGGCTGACGGTATCGAATTCTATCTCGACACGAAGGAGATCAAGGATGAGAGCAAGATAAATGTCCAGCAGCTTCTTCTGGAGAAGATGATAGTCGGGGAGAATTTCCGCGGTGGTATCGAAGTGGTGCGCCGTATAAACAGTGAGGTGAACCGTCTCATCCGTGAGAAGGACGACATAGTAAATCTTCTGTCCATAGATGTGTTCAAGGGGGCGGAGGAGTACGAACGGTACATGAAGACCGTCGGAAAGTGGTTTGCCGATGAACAGAAGCTGTTTGCAAAGAACAAGGCGCTGGTGGACAAAGCGATCACCAAGGCGAGCTATGACAACATGGGCAGGGGCAACACGGCGGTTATGGAGGAGATAAGCCAGCTGGAGCTGGAACTCAAGAGAACCATCATCAAGCATGGCAGCCTCATCAGCAGCACCATGGAACTTCAGAACATTTCGGACAATATCATACACAGGGCAAAGCTTCAGAAACTGCGTCCTGCATTTGATTTTGCAGGGCAGCTCCAGACAATCATAAAGGAGGACAAGCCTGAGAAGATGCTCACCATATTGGCGCCTCTATTTGCGCCTAGGATAGTGAAGTCGTTCAGCATGACGTCCATAGATCATATGCTCACGCTGAAATCAGAGGACAATGCGAAGACCACAAGGGTTAAGAAGGACGCTGTGGATCCGGATTTCCGTTATGAGGATGAGCTGCTTGATGAGCAGATCAGTGCGAATTTCGCTAAGATGTTCCATGAGCTTCTGGACCAGATAAATAAGTGGGGACGCCTGAGCCTTAAGGAATTCAACGGGATCCTGGAGGTGAAATTCGGCAAGGAGATATACGGCAACAAGGACTATTACTCATTCCTGACGCATCTGGCCCAGAAGGACAGGTACAGTGTGGACGAGATACTTAAGAAGCCGGACACCATGCTGGAGGGAATGTTGGTGGATTATATAGATAGAATAAAGAAAGCCGATGAAAATACGCTGGAAGCGTCTGTATCAGGAGATCAGGCTGATGGCGGCAGGTCGGGACTTTTCCGCGAGATGTATGCACCAAAACTTACGTTGGACGCATTTAAGGGCATGTCGTTCACCCTGGAATTCCACCCTGAGGAGGAGATCCAGATCGGCGAGGACATGTATGTGACGGGAATTATGTTTGAGAAGAAATAATTAACAACGATATATCACAGGAGATAACATGGAAAGCAAGAATTTAGACAAGGCGATAGAGATATATTCCAAATTAATATCAGGCGAGGAGATCTGCAAGAAGCATACCGAGAACGGTCCGCTCTATGATGAGTTCTATGGCAATGCCGAGGTATATGATATCGTCATGAATATCATGAAGAAGATGAACCTGTCACTGTATGAGTACAATGACAGTCTGTATATAACAGCGGGCGAGGGCAACAGAGTGTTTGGCTATACGAATGACGATATGAAAAAGCTGCTCGGACTCAGGCTGAACAAGGAACTGTATCTGTGCTACTTCATCATGTACATGACTCTCCTGTATTTTTATAAGGATTCATCCAGCTATCAGTTCAGGGAATATGTGAAATCTGAGAATATCATAGATGAGACAAGCAAATATCTGGCGGACATAACGAAGAGGCTTGACGTGTTCTCCACTGACGAGGTTGAACAGGATAGTTTCAAGGCCATCGCACTTCTCTGGGACGAGCTTCCTGCGGTGACGGGCAATCAGGATGGTGACGGTGCCAGGGCGTCCAAGGCGTCCAGGGCAGGATATGTGAAGCTGGTGTTCAACTTCATGTCGGCCCAGCGGTTATTTGTGGAGAATGCTGACAGGTACTATCCGACGGACAGGATGAAGGCGTTGTCGGAGAATTATTTTGAGGAGTACAGAGGACGGCTGTACCAGCTGCTTGGAGGTGAAGAAGAGGATGCCTAGTATCAACAGAATAAGGGTCAACAATGTAAAATACAACTTTGGCACACAGCAGTATGATGACTTCACCATGAGGATGTATGGCAAGAACACGCTGTACGATCTGGCAAATGGCGGTGGAAAGAGTATTCTCATGCTCCTGCTTCTTCAGAATCTCATACCGAACTGCACTCTGGATGAGAAGCAGCCGGTGGAGAAGCTTTTCCGTGCGGGTGGTGGAAATACCGTCATTCACTCCCTTATAGAGTGGCGTCTCGACGAGGCCGATGTAAAAGACGGCTACAGATATATGACGACCGGCTTCTGTGCGAGAAAGGCAAAGGATGCGGCGGACGCCGGGGAGGTATTGAAGGACACTGCGTCCATAGAGTATTTTAATTACTGTATCTTCTACAAGGAATATAACAAGAACGACATAGTCAATCTTCCGTTGTCGGAGGGCAATGAGAGGATTACTTTTAATGGATTGAAGAATTATCTCAAAGAGCTGGGACACCGTGACATGAGTCTGGAAGTCCGCATATTTGACAAGAAGGGTGAGTACCAGAGATTCATCAGCGGATACGGACTTCATGAGAGCCACTGGGAGATCATCAGGGGAATCAACAAGACCGAGGGTCATGTCCGAACGTATTTTGAGACGAATTACAGGACCACAAGGAAGGTTGTGGAGGATCTGCTCATAGAGGAGATTATCGAGAAAGCATTTGCCACGAAGACCGGCAGGAACGGCGAGGAAGACACCATGGCAGAGACCCTGCTTGATATCAAGGACAAGCTGAATGTGCTTGCCCAGAGAAAGAGGGATATAGCCAATTACGATCATCAGATAGAGCTTATAAATGTGCTTGAGGGAAAGGTCAATTCATGCATTGGCTTGTACGAGGACAATGATAAGATATGCAAAGGCCTGGCGGATGTGTATGTGACAGGCAGGTCGTATACCCAGCAGGGAGATACTCTCATGGAAGAACTTCTGCAGGCGAAAAATGATGCCGCCGCCAGAGTGGAGCAGCAGAACAGACGTCTGGCGAATCTGAGAGTCACAAGGGATTATCTTCGCCTTGAGGATATGAACCGCAAGATGGAAGACACTGCCCACATGATAGATGACAATGAGAAAAAACTTCAGGGTATAAAGAACCAGATAGGCTACAAGGAAAGCGTAAATGATTACCTTGTGTACAGGGAGAACCGCCGTCAGTACGAGGAGAACAAACTGATCGTCGAGAACATAAGGAATAACATAGGTTCATCCAGCGAGAAGATGTCACAGTATGCGTACAACAGGCATTTGCGTGATGAGAAGAAGCTGAAGGCTCTTGTGTCGGCGCAGAATGAGGCGCAGGAGAGCTATGCACATGCGGCTTCTGAACTGGAATATTGTAAAAAGGTGCTCCGTGAGGGTGAGATAGCAAATGCGGTTGCGGAGAACAATATAGCGGATTCATCAGCGAAGATAGATGAAATCAGCTCACGTATAAGCAGCCTCGCCGCCGGTGTGAATCTTCTGGTGGTTGGCGACGTGAAGAAGATGCTGGATGATGCAAGGGCAGAGTCTGAGCAGACTCTTGCAAAGATGACGGAGCTTGAGATAGCTATAGCTGATGGCAGGACGAAATTATATGATGACAGGTACAGACTGACGACCGTACAGGCGGAGTACGATGCACTTGTGAGAGCCTGTGAGGATGCACACCTTGACGCCGAGTCATATCGTCAGTCTGGCAGTCAGCTGGAGAGTATCATGGCGGTGTACTCAGTGGAGAATCCACAGGATATAGCTTCTGTGATAAATGCCAGGATAAAGGGAACCATAACAGAGACGATCAAGCGTCAGCAGGAGATAGACAGACTGAGCAGGCTTGAGAAGTGTTATGAGGAAAACAGGCCATTCCCTCCTTCGGACGGAGTCCAGGCGGTCATCAATTATATATCCACCAGACATGGACTCATGGCCATGCACGGTGCGGATTATCTGTCGGCACTCCCTGCGGATGTAAAGGAGAATATACTCGAGGCGAATCCTTATATACCGTACAGCGTTGTCACAAAAGGATTTGCCGAGATAGAGGATGATATAAATCTCGGTTCCATAGACACAGGAAATGAGTGTGTCATGGTATACGATATGGAGAAGCTTGACGAGGAAGCGCATGTTCCGGCGGAGAATATGCTGGTGATAGGAAGAGACAGGAAGTTCTTCATGTCACAGGATTCCATAGAAGATCTGAGGAAGGCAAATGAGGACAGGATATCGGCTCTTTCTGAGGAGATAGATCTCATAAATGAAAAGACGGAGACGTATCAGGAGGATCTGGCATTTGTCACAAGGCTTGTGGACATAAGATATACAGGTGCTGAGGACAGAGAGCGTGAGCTGAATCAGCAGATTCTTGAGAAGAAGGATGAACTTGAGACTCTTAAGACATCGATCAGGAACGTGGAAGCTGCGGTGAAGGCAGACACGGAGAGTTATGGTGATCTGCAGCAGAGACAGCAGGCAGAAGCCGACAGACAGCAGACATTTGTGATGATAGACCAGTTAAGTGATATAGTGCGTCCTGAGGAGGACAGGCTGGCAGAGTACAGACAGAGAAAGAGCGATCTGACTGCGAAGATATCTGAGCTTTCAGGAGAAGTGCTGAAGTGGTCCGCCACTGTTCAGGAGACAGAGGCAAAGCTGGCGGGGATAACGAAGAACATAGAAGAGATACAGTACAAATGGACAGAGTATTTTGAGCCGTATATGCCAAAAACCGGAATCCCGGGATCGCCAGATAATGCAGAGAATGCAGGAAGTCAGGATGGAGAGCCTGGAGCATATGAAGAGCTTCTGGATATATCCGATGAACAGCTTGAGCAGGAATTTATGGCTATGCTTGCCGTGGCAAAGGAGCATGCACCGGATCTTGATGACAAGAAGATGATCCTCGAGACTCTGCAGAAATCTATGGACAGGATAAGAAAGACTATAGAGAAGAGAGGCTTTGATATGGCGCTGTTTGACAGCGCAGAGGAGCTTTATCCGACGGCGGAGAATACCCTCAGGGAGATGGATGACGAGATGGCGAGACTCACACTCATCGCGGCATCCCTTGCCCAGCAGCAGAAAGCAGATCAGAGGGCATACAGCAAGATAGAGGGAAGTATCGAGTATGCTGTCCAGAATATAAACAGGACGTACGGCGAGGGTGCCTACAGCAGGGAAGATATATTCGCCTCTGACGCTGACACCGCCATTGCAAATGGGGATGCGGTGCTTGCTGACATGAACCGCCTGTACAAGGAGGCAGAAAAAGCTTACAGCGATTACTACAAGCAGCACGGCTTCATGATGGATCTGTACAAGGATGTGAAGCGTATCGTGGACACAAATAATATTGATGTGTCAAGCGGAAGTGTACTTGATGAAGATATGGATACGCTCCGCCAGATATTTGAGACAAGCCTTATGAAGTACGACAGGAGCATGAAGGCTCTGGACCGCGCAAAGAATGAGATCATGAGATTCAAGGGGCAGACCGCGGATACGCTCGTCGAGATGGGTGTGTTCGAGATGGCAAATACGATCAGACAGGATGTACAGGTGCCTGACACATATGCACAGGCGAAGGAGCTTTTGGCAAATCTTCTCCAGATCATAGAATTTATTCGTCTTGAGAAAGAACGTGTTGAGAAGGGCATTGAGGATATGGTTGCCATCAAGGAGAATTTCGAAAACCAGTGTGTACAGAGATGTATGGATGTGAAGACTGAGTTGGAGAAACTGCCAAAGCTCTCACGTATAACGGTGGGGGATGATGTTATCAAGATGGTTGATCTGTCCATACCTTATGTGAAGGATGAATTTGTAAAGCAGAGAATGTCGGATTATATAGACGACATAGTAAAGGGCGCAGACGCATATGAGGATGAGAGAAAGAGAATCAAATACATCCGTGACTGTCTGGGACTCAAGAAGCTGTTTGGAGTCATGGTAACTGACATGAATGCCATAAAGCTCAATCTCTATAAGAGAGAGAGGATAAAGGAACAGAGCCGTTATCTGAAATATGAGGAGGCGGTCGGAAGCACCGGTCAGTCACAGGGTATATATATACAGTTCCTTGTGGCGGTTATAAATTACATTGCGGGAATGTATTCACTGGCACCTGAGGATTCGGTACAGTCCAAGACGATATTCATCGATAACCCATTTGGTGCGGCAAAGGATATATACATATGGGAGCCGATATTTGCCATGCTGGCAGCCAATCATGTACAGCTCATCGTACCTGCCCGAGGTGCAACCCCTGCCATCACCGGACGCTTTGATGTGAACTATATTCTAGGTCAGCAGATGGTCGGTGGAAGGCAGCAGACGGTTGTGGTGGACTACACCAGCAAGACAGACCAGGAGGAACTAGAATATCAGGAGCTTTCATATGAGCAGGCAACATTCGACTTTATCTAGGGGCGCTGCGAACCCTGTAGGCTGTGGAATGGCTTGACAGGCAATATGAAACCATCAAGCCATAATTTGGGTTATGAGTTTCGCAGTTTGCCTGTGTGATGTGACATTAAAAATGTGGGATATAAGCATAAGATTATAGCATTAAAATTTATAAGGGAGAAATTAGACGACAATGACTTGGAATAGGAAACAGCTTAGAAAGGGAGCGTGGAACACGGTATTTAAGCGGGGACTTTTGGCCTGGATGGCCATGGTTGCTGTGTGTTTTGTATTCTCTTATCTTGGGGTAGATGATTCTTCACAGACAAAGTTCGTGAAGGGGATAGATCAGGTGCTCGGACAGGAGACAGAGCATGAGGCTGACAATGTGACCATACTCAAGGAATATGTAAAGAATCTGCCGATGATTGATCATATGTCGGAGCAAAAAGCTGAGACGGTTGCCCGGATGATAGACTCGGTGACGGTGAAACAGACCTGGATCATCAAGCTTTTAGGAGCCAACACGGCATACGTGAAGAGAAATCCCGGTGAGGTCATAGTGATGCTTCTTATATCAGCACTTATCATGGCTATAGTTCATTTCTTTATACAGAGTGCTGCGATAGTTGGCAAATGCCGTTATGCCATGGAGTGCAGATACAGTGATAAGGTGTCGATCAACCGAATGTTTGCACCTTTCCACAGGCGTTATGTGCTAAGACTTATGTGGGTCATGTTCTGCTACAACGTGGTGATGGCACTCTGGTGGCTCACGATAGTCGGAGGTGTGTACAAGTATTACCAATATAGAATGGTTCCATTTCTTCTGGCGGAAAATCCTATGCTCAAGTGGAGAGATGCTAGAAATATGTCAAGGGAGATGACCAGAGGCTATAAATGGAAAATGTTTCTGACGGATCTGTCATGCATTCACGTGTGGATAATCAAGGCTATACCGGTTGCAGGACTTTTGGTAGCATTGCCATTTCAGATGGAGCTTGATGCGGAGATGTACTTCTGGTTCAGACAGAATATAGGAGTGGACAATTTTGTTGAGACAGCTTTCAATGCTGCGCCGTATGACAGAAAGGCGATTGAAGCTGCGTATCAGACGGCAGGAGACGCCGGCGTTGCTAAGGTATGGACAAAGCCTGAGTATATTCTTCAGGATGTGGCGGTTGAGGTTCCTGAGGGGATGAAGGTGAAGAGTGAATACAGCCTTAGGGACTTTATTTTCTTCTTCTTTGTGTTCTGTTTTATAGGATGGCTGTGGGAGGTCTTGCTCTATATAGTTATGGATCATGTTCTCGTAAACCGCGGGACCATGTATGGACCATGGCTGCCTGTGTACGGAGTCGGTGGCGTTGCTATTATATTCCTGCTTGACCGCTTCAAGGCAAATAAGACAAAGCTGTTTGCGATGGCGATGGTGGTATGTGGAATCATAGAATTCATAGCGAGCTGGGCACTGGATTTCTTCTTTAACTCACAGTATTGGGATTACAAGAACGAGTTCCTTAATGTAAATGGAAGAATATGTCTGGTGGGACTTCTTGCATTTGGCATGGGAAGTCTGTTTGGCGTGTATATAGCGGCACCGAAACTCAGCGAATTTCTGAATTCCAGGAGCAAAAAAGTTCAGAATATTATATGTATCACATTGTCGGCGTTGTTCATCATAGACCTGATATGCTGTGCCATCTTCGGATTCAACAAGGGCGCAGGAGTTGGCGGCACATATTAGAGGAGGAACCAATATGACGGAGTCATATTATCGGAATGGTTCCGACAACGTGCCCCGCTCGCATGAGCGAGAGGGGCGATACATTATGAAGAGGAGGAACCAATATGACGAGGTCATATAAAGAGGAGAAATCAATATGACGGATATACAGAATGGTAAAATGACTGATTCAGGGAAACAGTCCTGGAATATAAAGGCAGGAGTATTCAGCTCCTGTATGCTGCATATTATTGCGATGACATGCATGCTCAGTGATCATATGTGGGCAACGTTGTTTCCATATGTGGATATACTTACGTGCATAGGAAGAATAGCATTTCCGATATTTGCTTTCATGATAGTTGAGGGATTTTATCACACCAGTAATTTCCGCAGATATCTGTGCAGAATGCTTATATTTGCAGTGATATCTGAAGTTCCGTTTGATCTTGTGTCCGGAGACAGCGTCCTGTATCTGTTTCATCAGAATGTACTTTGGACATTTCTTATAGGATTGCTTCTGATAGCATTGATAGACAAGGTAAGGAAAACGGGCAAGGTATGGCTGTGGATCCCGGTTGCGATTGTTGTGACTCTTGTGGGATATGTGATAGGAACGATCACCATGGTTGATTTCTATGGAGCGGGAGTTGTTATGGTTATAATGTTCTATCTGTTCCGGGGCAAGGAACCATGGAAATTGATAGCACAGCTCGTGTGTATGTATTATATCAATGCACAGCTGCTCAGTGGATATTGTTATACGTTTAGTATAGCGGGACATAGCTTTGAATTCCCGCAGCAGGCGTTTGCGCTCATCGCATTGCCAGTGATATGGCTATACAATGGAAAACTGGGATACCATAAGAAGTGGTTTAAATACTTCTGTTATGCATTTTATCCGGGACACTTGCTTGTATTGTACATAATCTGGCAGATGGTGATGTAGACATGGTATGAGCAGAGAATCAGTGGTTTTGTGAAAATGGCTTGTAATTTCGACTTGTTGGCATAGAAGGACTCATCCTGCAGATATTTGGGAAAAGGAGAAATAAGATGAATGCAGCTCATAAGATAGTGGTTTTGGTTGGCAGTATATTTCTTGCTGTCGGTGTTTTCGTGGGATTTATATTTGCAATTGTGGCAGAGCCGGGAAAATTCCCTCTGGCCATGCTGAGCCTTCCGGGAAGTTTCTTACTGATCGGTGGGGGAATGGATATAGTGGTGGCGATATTGGTCCACAACAAGAAGATGATAGTGAAAAAGGGCGTGAGATATCCTGCAAAGATATATGGATACACGGAGAATACTTCTGTTAAGGTAAACAATACATATATGATGGACACGATCGTGCATTACTTTGACAGCTACCATGTCGAGCGGGAGGCTATAATACCAACGGGATTCACAAGGGGGGCCGGCATGTACCCGATAGGTCTGACGATAGATATATTTGAGTACAACGGCAAATACGGCTATGATCCGGATTCAGTAAGGGATGAGCGGCTTCCTGGTGAGGAAGAGCTCATGGACGACAAGCCGGTGGCACCGGATAAGCTGAGACTTGTGGCGGTCAGATGCCCAAACTGTGGCTCAAGTTTCCGCGCAGCGACTGGATATTCCAGCAAATGTCCTTATTGTGGAAATTACTTGAATGTGAATATGTAAGCCTGAAAAAGAGCGTGGGTGAGTCGAACCCACGCTCTTTTTTGTTTGCGTGGATTACTGTACATGACCATGTTTTATGACTATACGTAAAAGAGCACAAAATTGTATCTTTTTCCTTAGAATAAGCTTATTAGATACAAAAATTCTAAAACTTGTATCTATTTGCATATTCTAAGTTAAAGAGGGATAATTTTATGCGCAAAACAGATGGAAAACAACCAAAAGATAAAAACAAGCTGTTATAGGAAGTGCCACTAAAACGCCGCTAAGCCACCGTATAGAATATGTCATCACAGACCATCCCGCCCTCCAAACTTGCCGGTGACAGGTGAAAATTGCCCAGTAAAGCAAGCTAAACCATCGCTATTAAGTCAAAAATATCCTAATATATAACCATTAACCAATGTGAATTGGTGAAAATATCTATAAAAAAATCAATAAATCACAAAATTTTGCTAATTAATCCAAAAATATTCTATTCTTTCAAATTCTATGTCAAATTATAATGAATTTAGTCAATGAGGAACGACGAAAATAAAAAAACACACAAAACCAGAACATAGGAGGAAAGAGATATGAGAAAAAAGAGAATCTTAGCTGTAGTAGCAGCTGCAACACTTGCATTATCAATGGTAGGATGTGGATCAGGCGGAAGCTCAGGTGGCGGAAGCTCAAGCAGTGGAGTTGCAAACAAGGACAAGCCACTTTGCTGGTTCAACCGTCAGCCATCTAACAGTTCAACAGGAGAGCTTGACAAGGACGCTCTTAGTTACAACAAGGACACATATTATGTAGGATTTGATGCTAATCAGGGTGCTGAGCTTCAGGGACAGATGGTTCTTGATTACATCAAGGCAAATGCAGCAACAATCGATCGTAACGGTGATGGAGTCATCGGATATGTACTTGCAATCGGTGATATCGGACACAATGATTCAATCGCACGTACAAGAGGTGTTCGTTCAGCACTTGGCACAGGAGTTGATGCAAACGGAGCAGTTGATTCAACACCAGCCGGAACAAACGTAGATGGTAAGGCAACAGTAGTACAGGATGCTAAGCTTGATATTGATGGCAAGACATATACGATCAGAGAGCTTGCATCACAGGAAATGAAGAACTCAGCAGGAGCTACATGGGATGCAGCTACAGCTGGTAATGCGATCGGAACATGGACAGCATCATTCGGTGATCAGATCGATGTAGTTGTTTCAAATAACGATGGTATGGGAATGTCAATGTTCAATGCCTGGGCAAAGGACAACAAGGTTCCTACATTTGGATACGATGCTAACAGCGATGCAGTTGCAGCTATCGCAGAGGGTTACGGCGGAACAATTTCACAGCATGCAGATGTTCAGGCTTACCTGACACTGAGAGTTCTCCGTAACGCACTTGATGGTGTAGATATTGATACTGGTATCGGTACAGCAGACGAGGCTGGAAACAAGCTTGAGAAGGATGTTGACTACAGATACAGTGAGGAAGAGAGATCATACTATGCACTGAACGTAGCAGTAACAGCAGACAACTATCAGGATTTCACAGATTCAACAAAGGTTTATGACAAGGTTTCAAAGCAGCTTGACTCAAGCAAGAGCCCAAGCAAGAAGGTATGGCTTGATATCTACAACGCTTCAGATAACTTCCTGAGCTCAACATACCAGCCACTTCTTCAGAACTATGATGACCTTCTTAACCTGAATGTAGATTACATCGGTGGTGATGGACAGACAGAGTCTAACATCACAAACCGTCTTGGTAACCCAGGCGAGTACGATGCATTTGCAATCAACATGGTTAAGACAGACAATGCAGCATCATACACATCAATTCTCTCTAAGTAATATAAGTTACCTGGATGATTGATCAATAGGAAATGATTTAACTCAGAGGGGTGTCAGACTAAACATTTGATACCCTTCTTTTACTAAGAGTATGTATCAAGTTTTTTATGAGAACTTGATATGTAGCATCAGCTCTCGCCGAAGGCGGCTATTAATGAGCTGATGTTCAATGAAAGGAAGTAGAGATATGGCAGAAGATAAGAATAAATACATCTTATCGATTCAAGGCATGAGCAAATCATTCGGCAGAAATAAGGTCCTTAACCATATTAATTTGAATGTTAAACCTGGTTCAATCATGGGACTTATGGGTGAGAATGGTGCCGGTAAATCGACAATGATGAAGTGTCTCTTCGGAACCTATCAGAAGGACGAAGGAACAATAATATTAGATGGAAAAGAAGTAAATTTCTCTGGTCCTAAGGATGCACTCGAGAATGGAGTTGCGATGGTTCATCAGGAATTAAATCAGTGCCTTGAGAGAAGCGTTGTTGACAACCTGTTCCTTGGACGTTATCCAAAGAACTCTCTTGGAGTTATCGATGAGGGCCGTATGAAGAAGGAAGCTTCAGACTTGTTCAGAAAGCTGGGTATAACGGTCAATCTTACACAGCCGATGAAGAGGATGTCAGTTTCCCAGAGACAGATGTGTGAGATCGCAAAGGCTATCTCGTACAATTCTAAGGTAATCGTACTTGATGAGCCTACATCATCACTGACAGCACCAGAGGTTGCAAAGCTTTTCAAGATGATGAGACAGCTCAAGGAGCAGGGAATTTCCCTGATTTACATCTCACATAAGATGGATGAGATATTCGAGATCTGTGATCAGATATCAGTTCTCCGAGACGGTAGTCTGGTCATGACAAAGGACAGCAAGGACACCAACATGAATGAGCTTATATCAGCCATGGTTGGTCGTTCACTTGATAACAGATTCCCACCGGTCGACAATACGCCGGGTGAGACGATCCTCTCAGTACAGGGACTTTCCACAAAGTATGCACCAAAGCTCCAGAACATCACATTTGATGTGAAGAAGGGCGAGATATTCGGTCTCTATGGTCTGGTTGGCGCAGGTCGTACAGAGCTCCTGGAAACTATATTTGGTATTCGTACAAGAGCAGCAGGAAATGTAATGTATGATGGCAAAATCATGAACTTCACCGGTCCAAAGGATGCTATGGATCACGGATTTGCCCTCATCACTGAGGAGAGAAAGGCAAATGGTCTCTTCCTCAAGGCAGATATCACCTTCAATACCACCATTGCAAATATGAACCACTACAAGAACGGCGTGGCACTGTCACATGATAGCATGGTTCGTGCTACAGCTGAGGAGATCAAGGTCATGCACACCAAGTGTATGGGACCTGACGATATGATCGCCAACCTGTCCGGTGGTAATCAGCAGAAGGTTATTTTCGGAAAATGGCTTGAGCGTTCACCAAATGTATTCATGATGGATGATCCTACAAGAGGTATCGATGTAGGAGCCAAGTATGAAATATATGAACTTATAATCAACATGGCAAAGCAGGGCAAGACTATCATAGTTGTCTCCTCTGAGATGCCGGAGATCCTGGGTATCACAAACCGTATAGGTGTTATGTCAAATGGACACCTTGCCGGAATTGTAAATACCAAGGAGACTAATCAGGAAGAATTGTTAAGACTTAGTGCTAAATATTTGTAATAGAGAGGAGCATGGATATGGCAGATAAAAATATGATCATTTCGGCTGATGCAGAGGAAAAACTCCTTAAGCCGATTAATGAATATGTTGGAAAGATACAGGCTCAGATCGATGAACTTCGAGTTGATGGATCTGACAAGGTTCGTAGTTTGAAGAACCATATAGCTATCGCAAAGGAAGATAAGAATTTATCAAAGGAAGAAAAAGATAGCATAATCGCAAAGGATAAGGCAGCCCTGGATAAGGCAAAGGCAGTTGAGGCAGCCAATAAGGATAAGGTTGCAAAGCTTATCGCCGATGCAGAGGGATATCTTAAGGAGCATTATGACAGTGAGTACTACAGCAAGGTAGTTGCAAGCTGCGAGGCTGAGAAGGCAGCAGAAAATGAGGCCTATGAGAGAGTAAAGGCAACACTCAAGACAGAGCATGAGCAGGCACTTGCAAAGCTTTCTGATCCGGAAGAAATCAAGGACGAGAAATATGTATACAAGAACAAGATCTTTGATGCACAGATGACACATGAGTCAAGACTTCAGGAGATCAAGGACAGAAAACATGATGCATTTTCACACAAGTATCATCTGATAGATCTCCTTAGAATGTCCAAGTACACATTCATGCAGAACAGAGCACAGAAATTTGAAAATTACAAGTACACATTCAACACAACACAGTTCCTTTACAAGAATGGTCTGTATATAGTAATCGTGTTGATATTCATTGCACTTTGTATCATCACTCCAATTGTGAAGAACACACAGCTCCTCACAGTTACCAATATACTGAACATACTTCAGCAGGCATCACCTAGAATGTTCCTGGCACTTGGAGTTGCGGGACTTATCCTCTTGACCGGTACCGATCTTTCGATTGGACGTATGGTTGGTATGGGTATGGTTACAGCTACCATTATCATGCACAACGGTGCAAATACAGGTGGTGTGTTCGGACACATATTTGATTTCTCAAGTATGCCGGTTGTAGGGAAAGCACTATTTGCACTTGTTGCATGTATTATCCTCACAACAGTATTTTCAAGTATTGCAGGTTTCTTCATGGCGAAGTACAAGATGCATCCGTTCATTTCGACAATGGCGAATATGCTGATCATCTTCGGACTTGTAACATATGCGACAAAGGGTGTTTCATTTGGTGCTATTGATTCAGCAATACCAAATATGTTCATCCCAACAATAGGAAACTTCCCAACTATTATCATTTGGGCAATAGTTGCTGTAGTAGTAGTGTGGTTCATCTGGAACAAGACTACATTTGGTAAGAATCTGTACGCTGTAGGTGGAAACCCAGAGGCAGCAGCAGTTTCTGGTATATCAGTATTCAAGGTAACACTTGGTGCATTCATCCTTGCCGGTATCCTTTACGGATTCGGATCATGGCTTGAGTGTAACAGAATGGTTGGTTCAGGTAGTGCAGCTTATGGACAGGGCTGGGATATGGACGCCATAGCAGCCTGCGTTGTTGGTGGTGTTTCATTCACAGGTGGTATCGGTAAGATTTCCGGTGTTGTAACTGGTGTTCTTATCTTCACATCACTTACCTACTCACTTACAATTCTTGGTATTGATACAAACCTTCAGTTCATATTTGAAGGTATCATCATCCTTGCCGCTGTAACTCTTGACTGTCTCAAGTATGTACAGAAGAAGTAAGGAATAATCTCACAAAACCTTTATATAAAAGCCGCTCGGATCGTCTGCAGGATGGATTGAGCGGCTTTTTTCATAAGGGCGGTGAGGTTTTCGCTTTTGCGTGACTTTGCGGGGATTAGCACACAAAATTATTGCTTTTTGCGCGATATTTTCGGAAAAGATACAAGCTTTTGGAAGTTTGTGGCGGAATAGCTAATATTGGGCATAAAAGATACAATTTTGTGTTCAAAAAGAGAAAAAAGTCCTAAAAAGAGAAAATCCACAAAACCACGCCCACATTTGGTATAATGAACCTGCGATTGTTTGGCGATGGCTAGACAAAAGCGAAATAAAAACGAGACCGAGTGGGCTTGCGAGTTTGTAAATGTAGAAAATTGCGATAAGCAGCATTTAATATATAGAAAGGATTTCTGTTATATGGATAAATACAAGGTTATCCTTGTCGACGACGAGGAAGAGGTTATAGATGTTATAGAGAGAAAGATCCACTGGGATATGCTTGGATTTGATGTTGTGGGAAGTGCCAACAACGGTGTGAAGGCTCTTGAATTGGTGGAGAAGCTGCAGCCGGATGTGGTCATAACGGACATCAAGATGCCATATATGGACGGTCTTGAGCTGTCCAGGCGGCTCAACAATGATTATCAGAATATACACATCATCATATTCACAGGGTTTGATGAGTTTGAGTATGCCAAGGAGGCGGTGCACCTTGAGATAGAGGAGTACATGCTCAAGCCTATAAATGCATTAGAACTCTCGGACTGCCTGAAGAGGGTCAAGAACTCTCTGGACAAGGAGAGGGAGGAAAAGCTGAATGTAGAAAAGCTTGCAAATTACTTCAATGCATCTCTGCCTGTTCTTCAGACAAATCTGTTTGTATCCCTGATAGAGGGCAGAGTGAGCGAGTCGGATTATGAGAAATTCCTTGCAGCATACCAGGTAGATATGAAGGGACCATTTTATTGCTGTGCGGTTTTTCATACATCGGAGCATCACGTTCCAGATGGAATGAACCCGCTTCTGTTGTCAATGTCGGTGGAACAGCAGATCAAGGACAGAATTGCTGATACATGGAAATGCAAGGTATTTACATATCTGGGCAACACAGTGCTCATCATCGAGATAGCCTCAGAGGATGCCATGTCAGAGCTGACGGATGCCTGTGACAGATTCTGCAGATGGGCTTACCGAGTCATGGGCGCCGTGGTGACTGCCGGTATTGGCAGAGTGTGCGGCAGTCTTCTGAATATCAACAACTCATATGAGGGTGCCAGGGAAGCTGTATCATACAGGGTTTTATACGGAACCCAGAGGGCTATAAACATTGCTGAGATCGCACCGAAGGAGCAGAAGGCAGCAGTACAGTATGAAGATGCAAATATGCATGAGCTTATCAAGTCAATATATCTTGGCAAAAGGGATGCCATTGAGGGCGCAGTACATGATGAGATAGAGAAGCTGCACAGATCTGCACAGACCATGAACAGGTACAAGCTGACGCTCATGGAGATGGTAGGAACATTCTACAGATTCTGCGCAAATAATTTTATAGATTTTGACAATTTTTCAGGTGGAATCAGCAACCCATACGAGAAGGTTCCGGAGATGGATGAAGTCACACTCACAGCATGGCTCATAGACACATCCATGGCGATCAGCGAAGAATTGAAAAATGCCAGAAATAATACGTCCAGGAGAATGGTTACGGATGCCCAGAATATGATAGTAGACAGGTACATGGAGCCCGATCTGTCGCTGGATACGGTGTGCTCAGAGCTTGGTGTGTCCAATTCGTATTTTTCATCGGTGTTCAAGAAGGAGACAGGCAAGTCATTTATCTCGTATCTGACGGATTACAGGATGGATCACGCAGCCAATCTCATACTTGAGACAAATGAGAAGAGCTATAAGATAGCAGAGCAGGTTGGATATCAGGATGCAAATTACTTTAGCTATGTGTTCAAGAAGAGATTTGGAATGTCGCCATCAAAGTACAGAACTGAACATACGGGGAATAAGTAGAGCAGAGAAAGTATAATGGGAGTAGAATTGTTTTGAAGATCAGAGAGAAAAAGAAGGGTGCTCAGGGCAAAAAGCAGAAAAATAAATATTCTCTGCGCACGAGGCTGCGAGGCTGGTTTCATCATGGCAGATTTATAGGATTTGACATACAGTCAATAATCATGGCGGTGCTCACAGGACTGACGATAACCACAACTGTTGTTATGGGGTTTCTTATTTACAATAGATTCAAGCTTGCGATAAAGCAGACTGCCGTCTCGAATGCAGAAAGCATGATAGAGAGTACTGTGGATAAAGTGGATACAGACCTGGCAGGCATCAGACAGATATCTAATGGAGTGAATTATAACATTATCCAGGAATATGACATCTCCAGTCAGGAGTTCAGCAGACAGTTCAGCCTTTTATATGAGGTGAATGTTGACAAAGTGCAGAGTATGGCGTTGTACGACAATTCCGGTAAGCTTGTTGCTGCGGAGCCGGTTGCAGTGCAGAAGGATAAGGTTAATGTGGAGGAACAGGAATGGTACAAGAATGCATCTGAAGATATAGAGAATATGCACTTTTCTACACCGCATATCCAGGATCTGTTTCAAGATGGCACCAACAGGTATTATTGGGTCATATCCCTCAGCCGTTCTGTTGATATCAATGATGGAGATAAGCCGGTAAACGGCGTGCTTCTGATAGATATGAAATATTCCGTGATCGAGGAGGCTCTTTCAAGGATCAATGATTCTTCAAGTGAGACTTATTATTATCTGTGCAACCGTGACGGAGATATCATATACCATCCGCGAAGAGCAGAGATAGACAGAGGCTTTTTCACAGAGGAAAGTACAGAGGCAGCGGTATATGAAGATGGTACATATGAGATCAAGATGCCGGGGGGCAAAGAAAATGTTGTTGTCAGCAGCATAGCCTACACTGGATGGAAGATCATAGGAGTTGTCCCGGAAAGTGTTCAGACTACCAGTATCAACCAGTACAGATATTACATAATAACTACGGTTGTGATATTGCTCATGATGCTCTTGTGGGTGAACAGGATCATAACAAAGAAAATCTCAAAGCCTATACTTAAGCTGAATGAATCAGTAAAGTCATATGAGACAGGTGGAACCACTGATATATATATTGGAGGATCTTCCGAGATAAGACATCTGGGATATTCGGTCAAGAAATCCTATGAGCAGATAGAGACTCTGATGCAGGAGATAATTAGACAGCAGAATGAGCGGAGAAAGAGTGAAATGGATGCTCTCCAGAGTCAGATCAATCCGCATTTCCTGTATAATACACTGGAGTCCATAACATGGATGGTGGAGGCGAACAGAAATACAGATGCAGTATTTATGATATCTGAGCTTGCAAAGCTGCTGAGGATAAGTCTGTCAAAAGGCAGAACTGTCATAAGGATAGCGGACGAGATCCAGCACAGCACGAGTTACATGAACATACAGAAGGTAAGATATAAAGAAAGATTTGCTACAGAATTTATCATAGACGAAGAGATAAATGACTATTGTACAGTTAAACTTATCGTGCAGCCAATCCTGGAAAATGCAATATACTACGGTGTGGGTAACATGGATGAGGACGATGGCGGCAAGATAACTGTCCGCGGTGAGAAGAAGGGCGACGACATCTACATTTCAGTTGAGGATAATGGCATGGGTATGTCGGAGGATGTTGCCCGGAACATCCTTGTGGACAACAATAAGGTGCCAAAGCATGGCTCCGGAGTGGGTGTTATCAATGTTCACTCCAGGATAAAGCTGATGTTTGGCAGTGAATATGGATTAAAGGTGTACAGTGAGCCGGACGAGGGAACAAAGGTTGTCATTCACATTCCAGCCATTCCTTATACGGAGGAGAACAGAGAGAGACTTGAGAGGCAGGATTTTGGAAGGGGGATGGTGACAGATGAAGAAGAGTAAGATAACCTTTCTGATCGCGGAGCTGTTTCTGGTGGTTATAGCCGGATTCTTTATACATCAGATATTCCGGGAAAATGTACCTCAGAAAAGAGTAGCGGTCATACTTTCAAATTCCGGTGATAAGAGGTGGGATGGACTTATAAATGGGCTAAAACAATCGGCAAATGTCAATGATGTCCATCTTATCATATGCAACACCGATGATATCGAGTCAGCCCAGGATGAGAAGGAGCTCATAGATGAACAGCTTGAAAATGATGTAGATGCATTCATAATTTGTCCTGCACCGGGCGAGGATACATCGGATATGTTGAGGCAGCTTGACGATGTACCATTTGTACTTATAACCCAGGATGCATACAGCGAAGACGGAGCTTCGGGATTTGTCACAATAAAACCTGACAACTACAAGATAGGATATACCCTTGGAGAACAGATCAAAGCAAATGATGCGGACGGACTCCGTGGCAAAAGCATAGGCATTATAACCGGATATTCCCAGACAGAGGGAAGTGTGAGCGGAAAAGCAGGACTTATGGATGCGATAGAAGGAACCGGATGCGAGGTGAGCTGGGTGTACAGCCGATGTGGCAATCAGAACATATGTGGCATTGTGGATGTTCTGGGAAAGGTTGACTACATGGTTGTGATGGACACATATGCGATCGATGAGATAGGAGAGAATGCGGATAACGGTATGTACAATGGTGCCCAGATATATGGAATGGGGACCAGCGTAAAATCTGTGGCGCTGCTTGATGCGGGCAAGATAAAGTGTCTTGTTATTCCGGATGGCTATGGTGTTGGCTATGCCAGTGTGACAGAGGTAGTAAAGGGTCTGAACAGCAGATTGCATACGATGAAGAGTCGGGAGGAGGGCATAAAGATAATATACAGTGACGATTTGTTCTCCGATGATGTAGAGAGGTTTTTATATTCATATGAGTAGACAGAAACGAAGAAAAATATATGTGCTTGTGCTGGCAGCTGCGATGATAGTCTCGCTTATGGGCTGCGGCAGCAGCAATAAAAAATCAAACAAAACCATGAGAGTCGGGGTGGTTACTTATACAGCAGATGATCCATTCATAAATGCCATGATTGAAAAGGTGAAATCTCAGCTTAAGACTATGGAGACCACAAACATGAATGTGATAGTATCGGTGAGAAGTGGTGATAATGATCAGCGTGAGCAGGATGAGATAGTTGATGAGATGATAGATGCAGGCTGCGATGTGCTGTGTGTGAATCTTGTAGACAGAACCGCACCGGCAAATATTATCAAGTCAGCAAGGCAGAGTGACATACCAGTGATCTTTTTCAACAGAGAGCCGGTGCGTGATGACCTGATGCAGTGGGAAAAGCTCTACTATGTTGGCTGTGACGCAAAAGAATCCGGTGATATGCAGGGTGAGATTGCGGCAAATTATATAAAGAAGCACAGCGAAGTGGATCGCAACGGTGATGGCAAGATACAGTATGTTCTTCTAGAGGGCGAGGCCGGACATCAGGATGCCATAAGCAGAACCGACTGTTCGGTGAAGACAATCATGGATAAGGGAGTGGATCTTGAGAAGCTCAGTTATCAGTTTGCAGACTGGAACAGAGGTCAGGCGGAGAACAGAATGACTCAGCTTATAAGTCAGTATGGCAGTCAGATAGAGCTTGTCATATCCAACAATGATGAGATGGCACTGGGCGCAGTTGAGGCGTACGATAACTCAAGTATAAGCCGGGACAAATGGCCTGTGATCTTTGGAATAGACGGACTTGATGATGCTCTCCAGGCGATAAAGCAGGGAAACATGCAGGGAACAGTTTATAATGACAAGGAGGCCCAGGCGGGAGAGATAGCGCGGTTGGCAGTTGATCTCTTCAAGGGAAACAGCATTGATGGTCATAATCTTGACGAGGGCAAATATTACGTGTCGCCTTACTGGAAGGTCGATGTTGACAGCGTGGATGATTTCCTGCACAGATAAGGGTAACCGACTGATACATGAATAAAGAATCGTGAATTAAAAGCATATATAATTGGATAAGATTTGTCTGGAAAAATTATCAAGAACTAATGTAGAGATACAGATCCAATTATATATTCGGGAAGGATGCATATGGAAAATAGCTGGATAGAAGAATTTTACAAAGAGACGGATGCAAATAAGAGACTTGAACTGCTGGAAAATAACAACACGGATATGGATAGTGACAGCGCCGGTTCGTCTACTGCCTTCCGTCAGAGATTGTGGACGGCGAGATATGGCAAGAGAAAGCCGAAGAATGATGCATTTGTGGGTTGCCTTATGGAGCTCAAATACATATCGGAGGGCGGCTCTGTTGACATCGGAGGTCAGAAAAAGAAACAGGCTGTGGAGATCATAAGCAAGCTCTGCCTGTTCGACGCAGACAGGAGAAGTGCCGAGGAACAGGAGATACTGCTATATGAACTCAAGAATGCGTTTCTCAAGTTCATCGAGGTGAGCAGAGGCGGCAGAGGTTTCACATCCATAGCATTTGGCATGGGACAGCTCTCGGATGAGGGCGTGGCGAAGAAGATCGCAGATCAGATAAGCTCCATCGCATTTGACGCACCGCATATGCTGCACATGGACAAGGAATTTGCCATACTTCAGAGTGCCGCACTGGCGGCATTCAGGCAGGAGTATCCGAACAGGGAGCATTTCTTAAGAAAATGATAGCATAGACGGAATGGCTATGTGTGAACAGATCAAAAGACCATCATGTATTTAGTGTTAAAATGCATGATGGTCTTATCTATTGTACCTGTTTTGGCGTTATCTCATGAATGTATGGATTCGAAGATAGAATATGTATCATCAGAATCCCTGGTGTTCAGAAATATCACTTCGTCCCTCGTCTTTATCATGATTATGGGATAGCTGTCTGCGTATACATACATTTCACATTTGCCGTAGGTACTGCTCTTGAAATGACCGATCAGGTATTCATCGGTGGCACCTCCGTTTGTGCGAACAAAATCATCGTCTGGCAGTTCATTCAGAAGCTGAACCTCCTCGATGTCATCAAAATATATCTCCGATGAGTATATGGCAGCAGACACTGTGAGTTTGTTGGAGTCAAGATGAGTGTCAATATGCACGTTTATGAATGGCACAAGCGCACCTATCGTCCAGACGATGCAGACGGTGATAATGATACATGTAAGTCCTGTAAAAATCTTTGCGCCCCTGGTGGCATAGTTAAATGTATAATTTCCACTCTGCAATCTGTTTTGAACCAGCACATGCGGGTCGGAAGGATTGTAGTAATATCCGGTTTTCCAGTATTCGTCGTCATCCACGTAGAGAGGCTGGGTGTCGGCGGCCAAGAGTTCACGTTTTCTGCTTTGTGCCATGAGGAGAGGCGTAAACGATCCGATGGCTGCGAGAGTCTGGATAAATATATAGACATAGAGTGCGGAGCTGCACAGCGAGACATCGACAATCACACCCTTGAAATTCAGAATATCAGAAAGCGAAATTTGCTGGGACTTATTGGCTGATGATATGCAATGAATCAGGGTGTCAATAGCGATATATACCCATGCGACAGCATTTGTTGCTGAAAGAATCAGCATTGCAAGTCCCTTGTATATCTTCATGGTTCTATTGACGGTCTGGTTGAGCTGGGTATCCGAGCTGTACACAGTTCGCTCGTGCCGGTTTACATATATGTGGAATATCATGGATGTAAGTGACATCAGGACGGAGCAGAGTCCCATTATTATCATTGTGGTTGATATGACCGCACTTTTCCCTATCACAAATGGCACTAGGCAAATGAGCTCTACAAGGATTATTATTCCATGATAATTGAAACTGATCTCACTTTTGCCGATCTGGGTTGACACATTTGTATCAATGTAACGTTTTCTTCTTTGATCAGGGACCACCCAGTCATTTTTCATCTTTAGGGCATACATTTTCCTGTGCGCAGAGTTGTTTGCATATGTTATCCAGAAACAGAATGCGATCATCCAGACAGTGTATGCCAGTATGAATATAATGATCTCCCAGAATACGACAAAGCACAGGGCTGTTCCAAGGATGAGATTTATCCAGATAATCCGGTTCATCTTACGTCTGGCAGCAGCAACAATATTCAGGACGGTTTCGTCTTCACTGTGTTCCTTTGGAATGTGAACGCCCAGGAGCATTCCTTCGGTATACGAATAATTACTTGTATATACGAACTTCATTATGAGCAGTATGAAGAAGTTCATAAACAGGAAGATGATAAATAATGCTATGCTCATAAGCGGCTCCTTTCTGTTATTTTAGTGGATATTTGTTGTATAAAGATTCTTTCTCCCAGTGATGATAATGATTATTCATAATTGGCATTATTTTCATGCAAATTGGTTACACCATATCGCCTAACGGCTCATTGTATCATATTTGGATTGGAGAAGACTTCATTTTGGAATATACTTCATCGCACAACTTGAGAAAATCATCCCTGTTCATTCCGGTTATGCTTGCCTCGGCAGACAGAAGTTCCAACTCTGACTCCAGCTTGTCACGGAACTCGGCGTCCATATTGATATTTTCTGATACAAATGCTCCAAGCCTTCTGTCAGTTCTGATATATCCCTCGTTTTTGAGTATCTGGTATGTCTTATTCACAGTCATTGTGTTCACGCCGGCATCCGCCGCAAGCTGTCTTACAGTGGGAAGCTTTTCACCTGGCTGTATCTCGCCTTTGCCGATTCCCTTTACTATCTGATTGCGCAGCTGTATGTATATGGGTGTGTCACTACTCATGTCAAGCTCTATGATCATGTGGTGGCCCTCCTTTTTGTATTATCTGTATTATAATATATAATACAGATTCCGCAATAAGTCAACTATGACAAACCGCCGTATAAATAAAAGATCATCCGTGAGCAAGTTGATTACCCACAGATGATCTTTTATCTTGTGAAATTCAAATTTTGTGTAGCTGATTTTTGCAGTTCCAATAAACGTTCATTTGAAATGGTATGAAAATACGAGTTCAATACTTTTGAATAGTTTATAGTTATTTAATTGTATTTCTAAAATCAGCGTGTTATATTTCGTTTATCATGTTATGTGTAATTCCGAAATTGATCTTTGCAGTACTTCACTGCGATTATCACAAAATAATTCAAATTAATATGGAGACGGTAGAGGTGTGTTGCCGCTCAGGGTTTGCTATAGTATAATTATAAAAAAATGGCTATAAATTCATGCAACTATCCTCTATTGGTTTCTTTGCTTTTCATAGAAACAAGAGGAGGAAGGTTTGTATGGGAGAAAAGGATATAACAGAAAAGATACTGGCAGATTATAATGATGTATTTGCAGATATAGTAAATGTATTGTTGTTCGGTGGAAAAACAATTGTTGATGAGAATATGCTGGAGAGCATAAAGGATAAAAGCCAGTATAAAACAGATGGTGAGATCCATCAGGAAGAGCGCGATGTATCAAAGGTTCTAAAGGGCAAGAATGTACATATAGCGTTTATTGGATTTGAACATCAGACGGATGTAGATTCAAAGGAGGCTCTCCGTGTTATAGCATATGATGGTGCTGCATATAAAAGGCAATTGTTGGTAAAGGGTGGAGAAATATACCCGGTTGTTACAATTGTGCTTTATTTCGGACAAAAAAGATGGATAAAGGGGCGGTCTCTCTACGATATTCTTGATATAACGGATGAGTGGAAACCATATGTCAGTGACTATAAAATAAACATTTTTGAGATAGCTTATCTTACACCGGAGCAGGTGAAAATGTTTAAAAGTGATTTTAGGATTGTTGCCGATTATTTTGTGCAAATGCGGATCAACAAAGATTACATACCATCCAAAGAGACTATAAAACATGTTGACGAGGTGTTAAAGCTCATGAGCGTATTGACGCAGGACGAAAGATTTGAACAGGCGCAGGCTAACGGAAATAAAGGAGGTTTAAAAAATATGTGTGAAGTACTTGATAGGGCGGAAGCCAGAGGAGAAGAAAGAGGAATATCTATAGGCGAGGCGCGAGGAGAATTAAAGGGTGCAGTGAGAGCATATTTGGATGTGAAGGTTCCTATAGAAGAGATAGCGAAGAAACTGAACATATCAGTGGAGGAAGTCCAGAAGATAGCCGACACATTATAGGAGATGAACATACATGCAGATACACACACTTATATCTTCGGAAAATGGTCCGATCATCCTCTGGGTCATGTACCCACACAGGGGAGATGAACTGGAGCACACAGCGGATTCTATCAGAGAACTGGTGGTAGAAGAACAGTTTACACTTGTCGCGATACAGATAGATGACTGGAACAGGGATCTCTCACCGTGGAGATCGGATGAGGTCGATGGATCATTTGCCGGGGAGGCAGGACGGACACTGGATTATATAGAACAGCAGGTCGTCCCACAGTTGGATATTCAAAGCCGGGCGAACAGACCTCTTTATATCATGGGATACTCGCTTGCCGGGCTTTTTGCACTTTGGGCAATGTATCAGACCGATATATTTGCCGGGTGTGCCACATGTTCAGGTTCAATGTGGTATCCGGGATTTGTGGAATATGTAAACAGCCAGCCGACACTAGCGAATAAACGTATATACATCAGCCTCGGCGGCAAGGAATCGCGGACATCCGACAGGCTGATGTCAACTGTGGCGGATCGGACAAAGGAGATTTGCGGTTTGCTGAAGAAGGACAACGATGTGATATATGAGATAAATCCAGGTGGACATTTTGCCGATTCCGGAAAGAGACTGGCGAAGGCTGTGAAGTGGATAGGGAAAGCAAGAGAATAACCAAAAGCACAGGAGAACACATATATACAATCGTTCACTGGCAGAACGATACGAGGCATAACATATACCGGATAGATATATATTTTTATCGGAATAGATGATAATATATGGGGCAGACATATGGAGTAGATAGATTAATGGCAGACACGATCCGGTAAGTACATGCAGCGAAAAATCAGATTGTGGTAAGCCGGAAAGAAGGGCAACATGGGTAAACAGACAAAGAAAAAGAAAAGCACAGGAGCGGCAAAGGAGATATTTGCAAAAGCCCCGGGAAGGCTCGGCAAATGGAATGTGATAGCATTTGCAGTGCTTGTTGTGGGAGAGCTTATATACTATTATGCGGCAACACCGGCGATCAACATACAGAGTACAAGTTTCTGGGTATGGATGGTCATTTCAGTTGTGCTTGTTGGCTTTTGTACGCTTGATTTTACAGTGGAGAGTAATGATACCAGAAGTGTCGCAACGAAAGCAACGAAACCGGTAGCATGGATAGTAGTAATAATGATAGCGGTCGGACTTATCATGGTGGCAGCGTCATCCAAACTGTTTTGTGCATCGAAATACGCAAGCCTCATCAATATAGAGGATGGAGATTTCCAGACAGATATCCCGGAGAGCAGGCAGATAAATGACATTGCGCTGATGGATACAAGCACAGCGAGGATTATAGGTGAGAGAGCCGTCGGTTCACTCTCGGATGTGGTCAGCCAGTATGAGGTCAGCGGCAATTACAGCACTATAGATTACAATGGCGCGCCGATGAAGGTCGCAGCACTCAACTATGCGGGCTTCATCAAATATATGAACAACAGGAAGAACGGAATCCCGGGTTATGTTCTTGTCGATCCGGTAAAGAATGAGGCACACTATATACAGACTGAAAAGCCAATAGTATATTCACCTTCAGCGTATTTCAACAATAACCTGTACAGACATGTCCAGATGGCTTATCCGACATATATATTTGAAGGTTTCTATCTGGAGCTCAATGACGATGGCAATCCGTATTACATTTGTCCGGTTCTTGAGTCACATGCAGGACTCTTCGGTGCAAAGGATGTAAAGGGCGTGGTTATATGTGATCCGTGCACGGGCGATACAGAGTATCATGAAGTCAGTGATGTTCCACACTGGGTGGATCGTGTATATGATGGCGATCTGGTGTGCCAGAAATATGACTGGTACGGCGAGCTCTCAGGTGGCTACTGGAACAGCGTATTTGGCAACAAGGGATGCAAGAGGACTACCGATGATTACGGTTACAAGGTCATGGACGGAGACGTGTGGGTGTACACAGGTGTCACATCGGTAAATGGTGACGAGTCCAACATAGGATTTGCCATGATGAACCTTCGGACAGGAGAGAGCAAATATTACAAAGTGGCGGGTGCAGAGGAATACTCAGCTATGGCATCAGCAGAGGGCCAGGTACAGCATCTTGGTTACAAGGCTTCATTCCCATCTCTCATCAACATTGGCGGAATACCAACCTACATCATGGTCTTAAAGGACAACGGTGGTCTGGTAAAGATGTATGCGCTTGTCGATGTGGAGAAGTATAATATTGTGGCTACAGGCACAACCCAGAAGGACGCACTTGCGGCATACAACAAGCTGCTGGCAGAGAACGGACTTAAGAGTACGCAGAGCATGACGGACGATATACCAAACAGACAGATCACGGTAGCTGATATCAAATATATCAACATGGATGAGACGACATATGTGTATATCACGGATGAAAACGGCAATGTATACAAGCAGGATTTCTCAGAGAACGAGGAGCTGATATTTATACAGAGCGGAGATAAAATAAAAGTATTTTATCAGGAATCAGACAACGGAATAAATGACATAATATCTGTTGAGAGATAGATTTATTCACTAAATAAAGGCTCTCCCTGTGATAAACAGGGGGAGCTTTTTGCATGATAATGTGGTATTATAGAAATATCTTATTGAGAATAAATCTATATAACTGATTAATTATGATTGGCAAGGAGGTTATTATCATGGATAAAAAGGCGGTCTACAGTTTATCATACGGAATTTTCATGTTGTCCACAAAGTTGGGTGACAAGGCAAATGGCTGCATCATCAACACCTGTATACAGGTGGCGAACAATCCAACACGGGTTGCGATATCGGTTTTGAACACGAATTACACATGTGATCTGCTCAAGGAGAGTGGTGTGTTTGCTCTCAGTGTACTTGACGAGCAGTGTACATTTGACTCGATAAAGCACTTCGGTTTCCAGTCGGGAAGAGACGTGGACAAAATCTCTGGAATAAATATGCCGGAGGATGTCAACGGAATCCCATACATGGGCTGGTATGCATGTGCGGTTATCAGTGGCAAGGTAGTTGAGAGCCACGATCTTGGAACACACACGTTGTTCATCGCGGAGGTGGTCGATGCGAAGATGTTGTCAGACAAGGCTCCTCTCACATATGCTGATTATCAGGCGCATGTAAAGCCAAAGGCAGACAAGCCTCCTAAGACAGATAAGAAGATAGTGGGATGGCGCTGCAAGATATGTAACTATGTATATGAGGGAAGTGAGCTTCCGGCAGATTATGTATGTCCTCTGTGTGGACACGGAGCAGACGACTTTGAACCTATATATGGGTAATGTAAGATATGCCGTTATCGGCAAGGAATGAACGGTTTCAAATCTTGAAAAAGTTGATTTCTTGCCGGTAACGGCATATACTATCTATATACAAAACACTGTGCAGATGATAAAAGTCCATTGCGTAAAATGAGGGATTTTCATGGGTTATATTTTAGTTGCAGAAACTGCAAAAAAATGGAATGTGTCAGAACGAACCGTTAGAAATTACTGCGCTCATGATAAGATTCCTGGGGCTTTTTTGACGGGAAAGACGTGGAATATACCGGATTCTGCGCAGAAACCAATGCGTCAATCTGCGGGATACCTGCCTTACTGCGCAGGATAAGTTTAAAAAGTACCTGGACTATTTCAGGATACAGCACAGATATTAAAATAATGGAGAAAATTATGAACAGAGAAAGAATGATGAAGAACGTGGCAGAGATATTCAGCCGCGGTGCGGTGGAGAAGGATCTTCCGGCATGGGTAAATATGCGCCACGCCTGGAAAGCAAGTGATGCGGCGAGAGACAGAGGGCTTGAATATCCGACAAATGTTGTACAGATAAAGAATCTGGATTACAAAAAGGAGCTTGATGAGGTCCGTTTCAATGAGCTGATTGAAACATGGAACAAAGGTGTAGAGAGGAACATTATATTTTCGGCCGATTCCGGGGATGCCGCAGACGTGGATTCTGCAAGCTATACATCCAACAGCTACATGGATATCTGCGTTCCATTATCGTATATGACAGATGAAAACAGAAAATACCCGGTGATAGTGAGCGTGCATGGCGGAGGCTGGTTCTATGGTGACAAGGAACTGTACAGCCACTATTGCTGTCTTCTTGCGGAACACGGGTACGTGGTGGTGAACTTTAACTATAGATTGTCACCGCAGAACAAATATCCTGCGGCCATAGAGGATGTGGCGTATCTCATTCGATATATCCATGAGAATGCGCAGACACTTGGAATAGACATGGACAATCTCTACATGGTCGGTGATTCGGCGGGGGCACAGCTCACGGCAAATTATTGCATCATAGCATCAAACAGTGATTACAGGGCAAAGCTTGATTTCTTCACATATGACATACTGCCTAAGAAGGTATGCCTTAACTGTGGTGCATACAAGATGGCAGAAAGAAATGACAATATATCCGCATGGTATCTGAGAAATGATGCGGATGATGATCAGAATAGTGACGGAAAAACAAGTTTACACGACAAAGCTGAAAAATGTGAAAGTAAGAAAATAAGCCAGGCATATGCTGTGACTGAGGAACAATACAAGCTGTTTATGGGTCAACTTGATTATATAAATGCTGATTTCCCGGAGGCGTATCTCATGTACAGTGTAAATGATGATCTGGCATCACATACAAAAGCGTTGGATGAGGTGCTGAACAAAGTTGGAGCTCTACATATCACAAAAGCGTATGGACAGAACAATCCTGACAGCGGCCATATATTCCATATGAATATGTACAATCCAGAGGGAATACTCTGTAACGAGGATGAGTGTGCATTTATGAGATAAGTAGGATCAAACATGGTTAGTGTACTGTAAAAATTAGATAACATTTACAGTGGTCAGGCAAAGAAGCAGAAAAAATTTGCCGATGTGGCAGAATGTGAAAAAAACAGTTTGACAACATGCCCCCTGAATGATATCCTATAAAAACAGATAAAGGCAAAGACAGGAAGGAGTACTTAAGTCACTGTCACTTCAGAGAGTAGGCGTTTGGTGCGAGCCTATAGGACACCTTAAGGAAGCAGTCCCCGAGCTGTGATCGCGAAAGATTTTGAATCATTGGTATTGATTTTAAGTAGTGGTCAACGGAAGGTTCCACGTTATAGGAACAACGATAGTGATGGCTGTCGGCTGAGAGCAGGAATAAGTTCCTGAATTTAGGTGGTAACACGGACAAGAAAGTTCGCCCTAAGCATATTATAAGTATGCTTAGGGCTTTTATTATGCGTTTTCAGGGTGACAAGCGGCTGCGATGCGCGAGCCTGCCCGCAGGCACCGAAAATGCAGAGTAATCTCGAAGAAAACGCAAGTAAAAACCAACAATCAGCAAACACAGACAACAAGGGATCAAGAGATATAAAGGAGTGTGTATAATGAGAAAATTCGAAAAATCATCAAAGCTTGACAATGTGTGTTACGACATAAGAGGTCCTGTTATGGACGAGGCAAACAGAATGGTGGCTGAAGGGGTAAATGTCCTCAAGCTGAATATAGGAAATCCTGCACCGCATGGACTTATGGCACCTGATGAAGTTGTCAGGGATATGGCATATAATCTCAGAGATACTGAGGGATATTCAGATTCAAAGGGACTTTTCTCTGCAAGAAAGGCGATCATGCAGTACTGCCAGCTGAAGAATATTCCAAATGTGGGAATCGATGACATATATACAGGAAATGGAGTCAGCGAGCTTATCACCATGTCCATGCAGGGACTGCTTGATTCAGGAGATGAGATACTTGTCCCAATGCCTGATTACCCACTGTGGACAGCATCTGTCAATCTGGCAGGAGGAACAGCGGTTCATTATCTCTGTGATGAGCAGTCCAACTGGTATCCGGATATAGAAGATATTAAGAAAAAGATAACATCGAGAACAAAAGGAATCGTAGTCATCAACCCTAACAACCCTACAGGAGCCCTCTATCCAAAGGAGGTTCTTGAGCAGATAGTTCAGGTTGCAAGGGAGAATGAACTTATCCTTTTTGCCGATGAGATATATGACAGGCTCGTCATGGATGATAAAGAGCATGTGGCTCTGGCTTCACTGGCACCTGACCTTTTCACAATAAGCTTTAACGGACTGAGCAAGTCCCACCGAGTTGCAGGTTACAGAGTGGGCTGGATGTGTCTGTGCGGAAACAAGAGCAATGTGAAGGGATACATAGAGGGACTTAACCTCCTGTCATCCATGAGACTCTGCTCAAATGTTCCTGCCCAGAGTATAGTTCAGACCTGCCTTGGCGGATATCAGAGTGCGGATGAGCTGCTCCTGCCGGGAGGAAGGATCTATGATCAGAGGGAGTACATTTATAAAGCACTCTGTGATATACCGGGAATAAGTGTGGTTAAGCCGGAGGCAGCGTTCTACATATTCCCTAAGCTTGACAAGGAGAAGTTCAACATCACAAATGATGAGCAGTTTGCCCTTGATCTTCTGAGGGATAAGCACATCCTCGTCACATGTGGAACGGGATTTAACTGGAAGGATCCGGATCACTTCAGAATAGTATATCTTCCAAATATGGAGATACTCAAGGAAGCAACAGCAAAGCTGGCTGATTTCCTGAGTTATTATCATCAGTAAAAGAAATTATTAAGATGTCCCTTTGCGTGTCACATATTGCAGTAAAAAAACGCGATATGTATACTTGAAGTACTCAAGATAAGACACGGAGGGGCATTTTTTATGAAAAAACATATGATATTGTTGTGTGCAGCAGCGTCCATACTTGCACTTGGAGGTTGCGGATTGAACGACAAACTGCAGACGCTGAAGGACAGCCTGGACAGAGTGGATTCCACAACTGAGGCAAGGGTGTCTGGAGAGAAACCAGAAGAGACAGATTCTGAAGCGGATAATAAAAAAGATATTGACAATAGTGCGGAATTAAAAACAGAAACAGATACCACAGACAAGTCTTCAGATGATAAAGAAAGTGGCGGCAAACAGGGAGATGAAGATTCCAAAGCGACAGAGAAGTTCGATGAGATACTGAGAACTGCATATAATGATGGAATACTTGATATGTGCAAGGAACATTTCATGTCCTACAGAAACGGAGTGTGGGGCGAGGCCGGGATTGCAGATACATATAATGCATCAGAGACAGACTACTATTTTTCTATCTGTGACATTGATGGAGATGAAAAAGATGAGTTGCTGCTTGCGTGGGGGGATTGGTGCGACTGGGAAATGCATGAAAAGTTTATAGATATCATGAAGTACGATGCCGCAAGCGACAGCGTTGAACATGAAGGGGTTGTCATAGCAAAGAAACAATATTCGGAAGATAGCAGCCGCAAATGGATGGATGGTGTGACGTTCTACGATAATGGAACTATACTTTCCGATTACACCTATGGAATGATTGCGGGTCAGTGTCTGTACACATATGAATATGACTCTTCTAAAGATGTATATTCTGGCATATCAGGCAATGAAATAATTAAGGATTACTCAAATCGCGCAGGTGCTCTGTGGGATAAGACACAAGAAGTATACAGATATAACAATGATGTGAATTTCCCTGATGAGCTGGATAAAGATGGAGATGGGAAACTATACTGTCCGGGGGTTGGTGAATGCAACATAGAGGATGAGAATTCAAATTGGGTAGATCTTGGAGATCTGGGACTGAATCTGCCTGACGATTACCAGGAACACACGTTGGCTGTTACATGGTACAGATTGGGTGACTATGTGCAAAATGGTGATAAAATAGAATATAAAAAGGACATGGAAACCGTGTATTCAGAGGAGATTGAATCGTATCGCAGGTATGTTGCGAATAAAGCAAGTGAAAGCGATAAGAATGAGTTCTCTATATATGATGGGATAGCATATGCAGAGACGGATCTGAATTCAGATGGAGTCCCTGAGCTTATAGTGGGATTGTCAAATACATACGGTCCGTATGATCCGAATGATGAATACCAGAGTTTTGATGCTATCCGGATATACACATGGAAGAACGATTCATTGAGACTTGTATACTGTTCAAATATTCCGTATGTAACAATGGCGAACAAATATGTTGTTACTGACAATGAGATAAGAAGACTTGCTGGCAGTGGAACAGGTTTTGCTGTATATGAATTTTATCAGCTGCCTGAGAATTCTACAGTTTTACATATGACGGAAGCCATCAAACATCAGGAACAATTGGATGAGAATGGCTCAAAAATACTTTTTTATCATACAGAAGGCGATTACAATTTGGAGGATTGGCGGGAGATTTCTGAGGATGAATATAACCAGATTCTTGATCGCGTAGATGATAAAAAGATTGCGTATGAGTACATGTACCTCAACTAAATTGTATATAATAGTCACACAATTATGCAACAATATGACAATTTGAACATAAAACGTAACAACAAATACGATAAAAACTATAAATTGTCAAAAAATAATGTTGACATTTTGAATGCTATCTTATATAATAAAGATACATTAAAGAACGGTCATTTGAGAATAGACAGATGGCACACCATAGATTGTCACCCGTGACACATAACATGTACGAAGTTATCTCAGAGATTTATAGAATCGTGAAAAAGACTTTACACATGGTGCGCAGGAAACAGAGATCCGTGGTACAAGTTCACGAAAGGAGGAGGTTCCGTTGGAGACAATTGAAGAACATTTTTATCATGATGGTAACTCAGAGCTGGGAAGTTGTTTCCACACGAGATGCCTTTAAGATAAAAGCTTGAATCAGTCCACTTGTAGATGCTATATATAGCATGATTGAAGTAGAGAGGACACAGGTATTTGATACCAGATTTGATCCATCGTGATTGTTCAAAACACAAGATATGAATGGTGTTTCAAGGGCATCGTGTCATATCACAATCGAAAGGCCAGTGCTTATAAGAGGTTGGTACACATACAAGTTCATGCAGTGCATGTTATGAGTATATTTATACAAGTACCCCAATAGTTATATTTCGGTAGATGTAACCTCTAGGCACAACGAATTTTTTCATAGATATTATATATAAAGTGAAAGAATGTATGGCATGTGTGGAAGCATTCAAGTATTTTGATTAGATACTTCAATATTAAAAATGAATAAACTAATACGAAGCCAGTTGGTATTATGCCAGCTGGCTTTTTTTATTGATCACATTGAGCGTTAAACCACGGCTTGCCCTCTCTGTGAGTTATAACAATCCACATCTCAATATTCGATTTACATTCTATCGGGCTACGTGCTATGTCAGTTATTTAACACAGGACAACAAGAAACTAATATTAATTGCAAATAACTTAAATTGACACTTAAATAATAGGGTAAACAATATAAATATATACTTAAATATTTAGTAATTAATGACATTTTCAACAATTAAAAAATGGGTTAATATAATGACAGGTATAAATATGCATCATGGTCTGGCTGTCTGTGATGCATAGTGTGGAGGAATGTCACAAAAACAGAAAGGGAAAGGAAATATGGTGAGATTTAGAACAAGACTGGTTGCTGCGACATGTGCGGTTGCTATGGTAGGTTCATTCTGGGGAAGTGCGGGTATTACCTGGGCGGCAAGTACCGATGAGCCGTATGCGGAGATAGCTCAGAGTATCGGGCTCGATCCTCTGGTTTTTGATACTGCAATGGATGCTGCCTGGACAGACAAGGTATATGCAAGTAACGATACAGGTAGTTATCCGGAGCTTGGCAGGATCGAAGATGTTACTGTGGGGAAGAAGGCTGTGCTCACTGCAAAGGTGACACTTGATGGAGATTATTCAGGACTTGATGGAGCAGAGGCAGAGGATGGAACTTATAATGCTATCCAGCTTTCCTGTGCGATCAAGACTGGGGACGGCTGGACATATACAAAGTCGGACGATTACCCATTTCTGAAAACGGACAATTTTGCAGATGGCAGCGCTGAGGTGACATTTGCATTTGATGTGGAGGATATAGGTGCGGTATCGGAGATAGTATTCCAGTACAATTCCAATTCCGCATATACAGGAACTATATCTGTATCTGACGTGGATATACAGAGTGAAGATGCTGGTGGAGACGGGGAAGATGGACAGACTCCAGGCGGCGAAGATGGACAGAACCCGGGCGGCGAAGATGGACAGAATCCAGGCAGCGGTGATTCTGGAAGCGAATCAGGAAATGGTTCAAGTTCTGCAACTGGCAACGTGTCAGGAAAGGCGGCTCCAGCCATTACAGAGAATACAGTGTGGAGCAGTGATGAGGCTGTATTAACATTTGACACTGCTTCAGATACGACATGGAAGGATAAGGCGTACGCCAGCAATGACAGCGATACATATGCTGACATGGCGAGAATAGAGGGTGCAACTGTAGGTGAAAAGGCGAAACTCACAGCTACGGTTTCACTTGATGGCGATATATCAGGCCTTGACGGTGCTGAGGCGTCAGACGGATCATATAATGCGATCCAGCTTGCTTGCGCTATCAAGGCAGGCGACAGCTGGACATATGTCAAGTCAGATGACTATCCATTCTTAAAGAGTGAGAACTTTACAGATGGCAAGTGCAGCGTAGAGTTCAACTTTAACGGAGTGGATGCAGGCGATGTTCAGGAGATCGTATTCCAGTACAATGCAAACTCAGCATTTACAGGAAAGGTTCTCATCGGCGGCGTTGCAGTTGACAAGGTAGAGAGTGGCAAGAAGCCGACAACATCAGAGACTGAGGCTGGAAATTTTGCAGATGCAAGCCTTGTATTTGACACAGCGAGCGATGCAAAGTGGACAGACAAGGCATTTGCCAGCAATGATACAGAAAGCTATACAGATCTTCCTACAGTAGACAATGTCAAAGTTGGAGCAAAGGCAAAGCTCACAGCTACAGTTACACTTGATGCAGATGCAACGGGACTTGACGGTGCCGAGGCATCAGACGGATCATACAACGCAATCCAGCTTGCATGTGCCATGAAGACAGGAGACAGCTGGGATTACGCCAAGTCAGGCGACTATCCGTTCATCAAGGCTGAGAACTTTGTTGATGGCAAGTGCGATATATCATTTGCATTTGATGTATCAGAGGTGGGAAATGTACAGGAGATCGTATTCCAGTACAATTCCAACTCAGCATATGCTGGCAAGATCACAATAAGCAACGTTAAGGTACTTAATGTTAAGGAGAGCAGCGGCGGACTTGAGCAGAGAGATCCTGCTGTGATCTCAGATCTCTCATCGGCTGAGGATTATGACAAGTGGAGCACAGAGGCCGGATATGCATACAAGCACGGCGATGCAGCCAACAAGGCCGGTAATGCCACACCTGACATATCATATGACAGTGCAAATGAGAGACTTAAGGTTTCTGTTGACTACTCAGCAGATTCAACTTCCTCATGGAGTGAGGCAAAGGTTAAGTGTGTTCCTACAGAGGCTATGGATGTGAGCCAGTACAACCAGCTCAGTGTGGATATCATCTACCCGGCAAAGCTCAAGGGAAGCAAGATCAAGTTTTTTGCAGATGGAATAATAAATAAAGATACAACCATCGACGATGATGCAGAGGATATCGGAGATGGATTAAAGAAGGTTACAGTTACTATGGGATTTACTCCTACAGATAAACCACTCAGAGATGTGACAATAGGAATCATAGGAAGCAGCACAAGCTTTAAGGGAAATGTATATCTTGATAATCTTGTTCTGTCACAGGCAGATACAACAAAGGATTTTGTCGAGATAACAGAGACTCCTGGTGCTGGTTCACCAGCGGATCTTTCACAGATGCCATCATCAGTTAGAGTGAGCGATGCGAATGCAGCAGACAGTGCAAAGGCACTTGCGGCATACCTGAATACGCTCATGAATAGTGATCAGGTTCTGTTCGGACATCAGAATGATGTGAGCAGAAGCGTAAATCCACAGGCGTCACTCGGTGATGTATATGATGTGACTGGACAGGTCAGCGGTGTGTTCGGAATCGACTCACTGGCAGTTACAGGCTCGGAGGCAGGCGGTTCAGACGCGGCTTCGGCACTGGCAAACTCAGTGGCATACAGCAAGACTGCAGCGGCAAATGGTGCGATCGTGTCATTGTCAATGCATATGCCAAACTTCTCCAGCTCCAAGATAGTGAAGAACTCGGATGGAACATACAGTTTCTACGGATGTGATTTCTCAGAGTCCAAGGATCTATCAAATGACATAGTAAAGCAGATTCTCCCAGGTGGAGAGTACAATGAGGTATTTACAGCTTACCTCGATGTGATCGCAGACTACGCATCACAGCTTCAGGCTGCAGGAATACCTATCATGATCAGACCATTCCACGAGAATACAGGAAGCTGGTTCTGGTGGGGATCAATGAACACAGCTGAGACATACAAGTCTCTCTACAGATATACCAAGGATTACATGGAGCAGAGCGGTGTACACAACCTTCTCTGGGTATACTCGCCAAACGGACCTGTCACATCAGAGGCAGCTTACGTGTCATACTATCCAGGCGATGAGTATGTAGATATCCTTGCATTTGACTATTACAACGATTACAATTCGTACCCTGCAGCAGCAGACAACTCTTTCTTTGACAGTCTTGATACAACATGTAATATCGTGTCATCAATAGCTGCAAAGAGAGGCAAGATACCAGCCATCGCTGAGTGCGGTGTCAGAGTCATGAAGAAGGACGGTTCAGACAACGAGGGACTTCTCGTAAAGGGTAATCCGGTTGGAACAGAGGCTTCAGGAAAGAACTGGTATCAGGAAGTCAACGACATTGCGAAGAAGAACAACATGCCATACTACCTCGTATGGGCCAACTTCGGAGATACCAACTTCTACGTTCCATATAAGTATGACGACACACATGGACAGGAGCTTATAAATGACTTCATAAAGTACTACAACGACGACTCATCAATATTTGGTGGCGATACAGGATTCTACAGTAACATGGGAACCCTTGCAGGAGTATCTGCAAATACATACACGGGCCAGATGGGTTACATGGTATATCCATTTGACAGAGATACCATCCTCAAGGCGACAACACTCAAGGCTGGTGTTAAGAATGCATCAAAGGTTCAGTTCATTATCAACAATCCTGATACAGGTGTTAAGCTTACACTCAACGCTGAGGCTGGAGCCGAGATTGCCGCTGCAGGATCAGAGCCAACACTTTACACGGCTGATCTTACAGAGAAGAATCTCAGCAAGCTTGGAAAGACAGATACAGCAACCATCACACTCTTGGCAGATGGCGAGCAGCTCGCACAGCTGTCACACATAAGCCTTGGAAAGGCCAAGGATAAGGCTCCTGCAAATGTCATCGAGGATTTCGAGTACTATTCAGGAAGCGACGGACTTCTGGATTCCACATACACATCTAACTCAGCCGCAGGATGCAGCTCAAGCTTTGTTCTTAACAAGACACATAAGAACGGTGGCACATACGGCGGTGCGTTCATGTATAAGCTTGAGACAAATGGATCAGAGGTGTGGACAGGAAGGATTAAGTCAGAGCTTACAAACAATGATTTTTCAAAGTATAATGCGCTTGAGATGTGGGTACAGCCGGACGGTATGGGACAGAAACTTGTAATCCAGATCACAGATGGAAGCGGCGAGGAATTTGAGGTATACCTCACAGATTTCGTAAAGGGAACAAAGGCACAGTATGTTACTATTCCATTCAGCTCATTCAAGGGTAAGAAGGGTGGTACACTCGATGCATCGGATATAGTCAAATTTGCTGTATGGTGCAACTCGATCGTGCCGGAGGATCACACAGGCAAGTGGACAGTTGATTCAACTATCTACTTTGATGGAATCCAGGCAGTGAAGCTCACGGATGATATGCTCAAGAAGAATCCGGTTGACAAGAATGGACTTATCATAGCAGACAAGTCACTTGTAAAAAAGGATGAGGTAGATCCAGGTAAGGACGATCCGACTACAGAGGCTCCGGGTAAGGATGATCCTACAACGGAGAATCCAACTACAGAGACTCCAACTACAGAGAACCCAACAACAGACAATCCTACAACTGAAGCTCCGGGAGATGATGATCCGACTACGGAAGATCCTGGCAAGGGAGGTACGACAGAACCGACCACAGCGGCTGACGGCAAGGGACAGAATGCGGTAAATACCGGCGACAAGTCCCCTGTAGATACAATGTTTGCGATAATGATAGCATCACTTATCATGGCTGGTGCAGCATATATCGTTATCAAAAAAGAGAGAGAGTAATACTCATTATTAGCCATACTAAAGGCGGCGCCAATGTGCTTTGGGCACATGACGCCGCCGATTTTTTCGTATATAGATAGGCCGGAAATCATGTCAGCATGAGGCTTTGCCGCCGGCTTCCTGTCGTTTTGCCACCAGCTTTTCAACCGGTGTTGACAGATACATGATAGATAGCATCAGTGTGCAGCAGAACCAGATGATAGGTTCTGTGATGGTGACACCCATATATCCAAGTCTCGGTGTGAGGATCATGACGGCGAGAACTTTGCCGACAAACTCCATGGATGATGACATGACCGGAACAATCTTCCTGCCCATGCCCTGCATGGCGCATCTGAGTACGAAGAGAGGACCAAGGACATAGAAGCATGTCACACCGATTCTCACATATCGCACTGCCGGTTCGATGATGGCCGGGTCTGATGTTCCGGCAACCAGCCTGATGAGAGCCGGGCTGAACAGCCAGCCGCACACGATCATGACAGTTGTTATGATCGTGTTGATGATGATCGCATCCCTTACGCCTTGGTGTACACGGTCATATTTGCCTGCTCCCATATTCTGGCTGACAAATGTTGTGACGGCATTTCCTACTATATAAAGCATGAACATGAGAATATCAAATATCTTTCTGGCTGCGGTGTGCGCAGTCACTATGTCTGTGCCGAGGTTGTTGATCGCCCTCTGGAGAATAACAGTTCCGATGTTTACAATACAGCTCATAAAGCCCATTGCAAGTGCTGACTGTATGAGGTCTGACCGGTCTTCCTTTGTGACTGCGTATTCATCTTTTTTAGGGATGAGGTGTTTTGCCTTAAGACATATATATGCAAATGCCAGAATACCTGCCAGCGCCTGTGATATGTCGGTTGCGATGGCTGCACCCTTTACACCCATGTCAAATGCTCTGATGAACAGGAGATCCAGGACAACATTTAACACAACTGATATTCCCAGGAATATCAGCGGAGTCTTGCTGTCTCCCACTGCACGCAGAATGTTGGCACACAGATTGTAAAGGGAACAGAATATGATACCTGCTATGATGATGACTACGTAGTCATTTGCCATATCTATGATGTTGTCAGGAGTTTTGAGCAGGACGAGTATAGGTCTTATAAAGACAAGTCCCAATATGGTGAGGACAATGCTTGTCACAAGTGTGAGAATCGCAGATGCACCTATGCATTGCCTCATTTTTTTATAATCCTTAGCTCCGTAATATTTGGCGATGGGGATCGCAAGACCCATTGTACCGCTGTTGAGAAAACCTATCATCATGTTTGATATGACTGAGGTAGCTCCTACGGCTGCCAGTGCCTGGGGACTTACATAGTTGCCCACGATGGCTGAGTCTGTGAAACTGTATAACTGCTGGGCAATCTGTCCGAGTATCATGGGAACAGCGAACAACCATATGACTTTCATTGGTTTTCCAACGGTAAGGTCTTTCATTGTGTATCCTCCTTCAACATTAATAGTGTACTGTAAGTATAATCTGATTTTTGGCGTCTGATAATGGATTGTACAACTATCGCAGATAAAGTCAATATAGTTTTAGACTTTTTTTCTATAAAAATGTTTTATTTTGGGATAGAAAATGTTATCTTAAAGACTACCGAGTGAAAAGAAAAAAACAGTACATAATACTAAAGAATAAAATGAAAGAAATGGAAGAAATGGAAGAAATGGATAAGAATAACAACAATAATGAAGAGAAGATACAGAAGGGTAAAGCTCCTGCAGAAAAGAAGGAGAACAAAAAGAAGTTTGTGACCAGGGATAATAAGAAAAAGAAGCTGTATGATGTGGAGAGGATTGTGCTGTATGCCCTGTGCCTTGTGCTTCTGGGATTGGTGATAAGTCTGGCAACAAAAAATTACAGGCTTCAGAACAGAGTAAAGGCTCTCACGGATGCAGCGGAAAATCAGAATACCACGGAGGCGGTCAGCGATTCTCAAAAGACAGAGAGTGACAGCAGTGGTCAGACGGAGACGACAGAGGTTAAGCTGAGTGTTATGTCGGGAGTCAGTTATACTGAGATACATCTGGCCGATGAGGAGACGACGAAAGATCAGAAGGTGACAACGGAGCAGCAGACAGACTCAGAACAGGTGGAGGACGCAGAGCACCCGGATGCGGAAGACGGTGCTGCTGGCAGCAGTTCTGAGGAAAAGGCACAGCACTCAGAGAACTATAACGGTGAGGATCTTGCAGACAATGGATGTACCTATGCTATAAAGGTCAACAGGCAGGAGAACATTGTTACTATATATAAGCTGGATGCAGCGGGATATTATACAGTTCCCGTAAAGGCGATGAGATGTTCGGTATCACCTGTGGGCGAGACTCCGGTTGGAACTTTCAATATCGCTATGAAGTGGGACTGGCTTGCTTTATTTGACAATTGCTATGGTCAGTATGTGTCACAGATAGAGGGTGACACGCTATTTCATTCGGTTCCTTATGTGGATACAGATAAAAGCACTCTTGAAACCTGGGAATTCAACAAGCTGGGTACAGGTGCATCTCTCGGATGCGTGAGACTGTGCGTGGCTGATACAAAGTGGATATATGAGAATTGTGATCAGGGCACCTATGTAAATATATTTGACAGCGATTACTATGGACCACTCGGAAGACCTGTCCCTGTCACAAAGCTTTCGGATACCGAGAATCCTGGATGGGATCCTACAGACATGGTGGAGGAGAATCCTACAACAGGAAAATCTGTAATATATGGTGCGGAGAGTCATAGTATAAAGATAAACGAGAACTACGATGTCATGGCAGGAATATGGGCGTTCAATTCAAACAGAGAGGATGTCACCGACCAGTTGAAGACAGAGGGAACCGTGGACAATACAAAAGCAGGCAGATATACCGTGAAATACAGTTTTGAGGACAACGGACAGACGGTGGATAAGACAATCGTCATAACTGTTGAAGATGATATAGCACCTGTTGTAACCAGAATCCCAATCGAGCTTAAGATTGAGGGTTACGATGGACAGAAGGAAGAGCTGGCGCAGCTTGTGGCATCATATGTCACAGCCACAGACAATGGCAATCCGATCACAAAGGGAATAGCCACTGATGGCAGAGGCAATACGCTGGACGGCGTGGCAGTGAAAGATGTCAAAGAGGATAAGATATGTGTAGCGACAAATCATATAGATAATGCGGCTGGAAGCTATAACGTGGTTTGCTGCGCCATGGACAGTAGTGGCAATGTCTCAGATTTCTTTACGGTGAAGGTTACTATAGTGAAATAGCTGCAGTTTTGGAGAGCGGAATATGGCAGATAAAAAACATAATGTATATGACCTGGAGGCAGAGAAGATCCAGGAAAAGATAATAATATTTGTGGTGGATACCGGTGGATATGACCAGAAGGGTGTGTCGCCGAAGGTTCAGTCATCTCTGGATGAGCTGGCAGAACTCATAGATACTGCCGGGGCAGAGGTTGTCGGCCGTATGGTTCAGAACAGAGAGAAGATTGCAAATGATCTGTATCTTGGCCGCGGTAAGGTTGATGAGCTCCGTGACATGATATATGAACTTGGTGCCACGGGCGTGTGCTGTGATGACGAACTATCACCGGCACAGCTCATGAACCTTCAGGATGCGCTGGACATAAAAGTCATGGACAGGACTATGGTCATACTTGATATATTTGCGGCTCATGCGGGAAGCTATGAGGGCAAACTCCAGGTGGAACTTGCCCAGCTTAAGTTCAGAGCAACAAGACTTGTGGGTATGCGTGATTCCCTGTCCAGGCTTGGCGGAGGAATAGGAACCAGAGGACCAGGAGAGAAAAAACTTGAGATAGACCGTCGAGTTATAAGAGACAGGATATCCAGGCTCAAGGCTGAACTTAAAGCGGTTGAGGCTCAGCGCTGGCAACAGAGAAAACAGCGCCAGCAGAGTGCGGTTCCAGTGATTGGAATTGTCGGCTATACCAATGCGGGAAAGTCAACTCTTCTCAATGCGCTGACAGGTGCAGGTGTTCTTGAGGAAGATAAGCTGTTTGCAACTCTTGATCCTACCACCAGAAGTTTCAAACTGCCGGGGGGTCAGAATGTTCTTCTGACTGATACCGTAGGATTTATCAGAAAGCTGCCGCACCATCTGGTGGAGGCATTTGGTTCAACCCTTGAAGAGGCGAAATACTGTGATGTCATTTTGCATGTGGTTGATGCGTCGGATGACAACTGGGACAGCAACATAGAGACGGTGTACAGTACATTACAACAACTTAAGATAGATGAAGATTCAGGCAAGCCTGTGATAACAGTGTTTAACAAGACAGACAGATTATCCAGAGATGATCTGGCTGGTGTCAGGGATCTTCGTGCTGACAGGACTCTGTATGTATCGGCGAAGACAGGGCAGGGACTTGACGAACTTGCAAGGGCTATAGAGGAAGTGCTCAGAGAGCAGAAAACCTATATAAGACATACATTTGCCTATACAGATGCGGGGATGGCTGGTCTCATCCACAAGTACGGTGAGATCAAGACAGAAGAGTATCTGGATGATGGCATATTTATAGAAGCGTATGTTCCCAAATTCATATTGGGTAAGCTTGGAATGGCCGATGAAGAAGAGGAATATTGATGAGAAAAAAGTGATAAAGAGCCAATATCGTTGCATATTAGGCTCTTTATCTGGTATAAAGATGGTATGAACATATTTACATAATTAAGAATATTGTGTAAATTGTTAATGGTAGGAATGTGGAAATATATCAAAGAAAGGGAAAATTATGGGAGATAATAACATGAATGAGACACCAACAGGATTTACTCCTGACGGTGCAAACAATGTGCCTGACCAGAATCAGCAGTATGCAGGACAGTATGGCCAGCAGCAGTACGGAGCGGACAGTCAGTACGCAGGACAGTATGGTCAGCAGCAGTACGGAGCGGACAGCCAGTATGCAGGACAGTACGGCCAGCAGCAGTACGGAGCAGACAGCCAGTATGCAGGACAGTACGGCCAGCAGCAGTACGGAACAGACAGCCAGTATGCAGGACAGTACGGCCAGCAGCAGTATGGAGCAGGCGGCATGAATTCGCTTGGTGATACGGTGTATTCACAGACCGTTAATATGTATGGTGATCAGGCTCATAAGCCAGAGACACCTAATAAGAGAAAAGGTATAAAGATTGCAATTATTTCAATTGTTGCAGCACTTGTGGTTATTGCAGCATTTGTGGTTGTGTATCTGGTGTTTCTGAAGAAAACGCCTCAGGAGATAGTAGAGTCGGCGATGGAGAATACTTTTAAAGAGGCCGAGAATGACTCTCTTGCTGGCGTCGTGGAACTTGATGAATTTGATCTGGATAATATTGATTTTCAATCAAGGTTTAAGATTGACAGCCTGACAGGACTGGATGAGTTCAAGGATGCTGAGGTTGAGTGGAATGGCAAGACAGCCATTTCTGATGGTAAGAATAATTTTGCTCTTGGCGGTTCACTTTCTATGGCAGGAGAGACGGCATCTGTAGAGGTTAAAGTTGTGGATAATAAGATCTACTTCTCATCACCAGAGTTATTTACAAAGACATTTCTCCTTGATGTGGACAGTATCATGTCAGAACTTGGAACATCGGCATCAGGACTTGGCGGAACGATAGACAGTGAATCACTTAAAAAGATAATCGAAGAGGATCTTGCACCTGCCACTGAGACGTTCAAGAAGTCAGTGGTATATGAAAAGGTTGGCAAGGAAGAGTTCACAAATGCCAATGGAGATAAGGTTAAGGCAGAACACTACACAATAACAGTGACAAAGCAGGCGATAAGTGATTATGCTGACGCGATAGTAAAGTGTCTGAGCAAGTATATTGACAGCAACCTGTCAGATGACATGCTCTCAGAAATGGGTGTGAGCAAGGATGCGATCAAGCAGCAGATTGAATTAACAGTGCCGACAGCGATCAACATGATGTTTACAGATGATATAAAAATAAATGTGTATGTTGACGGTGATAAGATCGCACGTATTGATTCTGACTATACATTTGGTTCAACTACAATGGGTGCGAAGTTAAGTGTTGATTTTATGGGCAATGACAGTGCCACATCCGATGTAAAGGCTTCGTTTGTATTATCAGCAGGTGGCGTGGATTATATTTCATATAATATGGCAGGCAGCAGAAAGAAGTCTGGAGATAAGACAGAGAAGACTATAGATTATACACTTTCACTTGAAAACGGTTCAGAGCCACAGAATATCATTGGCAAGAACACATTCTCATATGACAAGAAGAGCGGAGAAGTATCTGGAAACAGTGAAATTGAGGTTAATGCCAAGTCTATCGCAGTGAACTATTCTGCAATACTGGCCGATATAAACAAGGGAAAGTCATTCAGCCTGAATGATATGAAGATGGATGTAAATGTGTCTGGAGAGCAGGTGATTTCACTTTCGGGTGAAATGAAGCTTGGCAAGAACAGCGAGGCGATTACAGCACCGGCAGACGGAGATGTGGTTGATTATTCTGTGCTCGAAAATGATGATGCAACAAAATATGTCAATATGGATAGCCTGAGCGAAATTGTGGCAGCATGGAGCAATATTCTTAATTCAGCAGCAGATAAATTTCCTTCTATAGGCAGCAACAATTATCCTGTTATTGATGAAGATGATACAGATGATACAGATGATACTGATGCAAATGATACTGATGCTACGGAGGAAGCAACAACTGAGGCTGACACTGAGACTGCAGATTATTCCAAGGAAGTCATCAAGATGGGCGATAAGACCATAAAGGTTAAGGATCCTGCCGGATATGAGAGAAGCTATGCTTCACAGTACAGTATATCACTCAACGGTAACGATGGATCTGACTATGTTACATATGAATCGATGGAAGGATTTGATTTGGCTGCCACAATAAAGTTCTACAAGGATTATTATGCTAACTATGAGGAAGATGAGTATGATAAGTTGGAGGATGTGAAAGACGGAACTGTAAAGGCAAAGGATGGAACAGAAGTCAGCTATCTACTTGTTAAGAGAACTGTGTTTGAATCAGATGTCGAGGAAGTTATCTTTATGTATCCTGTAGGCAGTGATACGGTTGTATGCTCAGTTAAGTATTGGGATGCTCCTGATAAGATCGATGTACAGAGTCTTTGCAGCAAATTTATTGGTGCAATGGAGATAAAGTAATTTACAAATGGAGGCAGTGATGAAGGTCGTAAATGTGAAGAATGTGGCAATAGGTGAGGGAATGACCAAGATATGTGTGCCGCTTGTGGCACCTACGGATTATGATGTGGACTATCAGGCGAGGATTATAGCGAAGTCGGAACCAGACATGGTGGAATTCAGGGCAGATATATATGAGAAATGTCTGGACAGGGAAGCTTTGCTGAAGACCTTGGAAAAGATCCACGACAAGCTGGGACAGTTTCCTATCATATTCACATTTAGAACAAAGGGTGAGGGCGGCTGCATGGAAGCAACTCTCAGTCAGTACAGAGATCTTCTGATGAATGCTGTTGATAGTGGCTATATAGACATGGTGGATGTGGAATATTTTTCTGATATGGAGATCGTTGATGAGGTTATTGCAGAGGCCCATTCTAAGGGCGTGTATGTGATTGTGTCTAATCATGATTTCAAGACTACGATTCCGATGGAACAGATAGTTGACAGATTTAAGTCAATCATATTTACGGGAGCGGATATAGCGAAGATAGCGATGATGCCTGAGGATGGTTCGCAGGTAGTTGATATGATGCAGGCCGCAAAGGAGCTTCAGGAGTGTGGGAATCAGACTCCGCTCATCGTTATTTCCATGGGTGAGCTTGGGGTTGAGACAAGAACCACTGGTGAGATGTATGGCAATGCGGTGTCATTTGCAACCGCAGGAATTCCTTCGGCGCCGGGACAGATATCTGTGGATGCACTCAGGAGCCAGCTCACTATGATCCATCATATAATAGCCGGAAGGTAATTTTTAAAATAAACTTCCTGGAAACCGGAGATCACACTTAGCAAGAAGTGGTGTGGTTTCCGGTTTTTTATGTAACATCCGAAAGGGGTCAGGCCCCTCCGGGAGAAAAAGGGGCCTGACCCCCTTTCGGTGTTGGGGGGAGATATGGTATGATGATGGCAGATGATTTGGCCATGGTTTGAGACAGGAGATAAAGTATGGAAGAGAAACCACACAAGAGAAGGGTGCACTACAGCGGCACTCATCCAAAGAGATTTGAGGAGAAATATAAGGAGCATGATCCAGAGAAATATGCCGATACTATAGAGAAGGTCATAAGCAAGGGGAGCACACCAGCGGGAATGCACATATCAATATGTGTGAATGAGATACTGGATTTCTTGCAGATACAGCCGGGTCAGCAGGGTCTTGATGCGACGCTGGGCTACGGTGGACACACAAGGCGTATGCTTGAGCAGCTCCATGGAGAGGGGCATATGTATGCTTTGGATGTTGATCCTATAGAGATAGTGAAGACGAAGCAGAGACTGGCTGAAGCCGGATACGGAGAGGATATACTCACGATAAAGCAGACAAATTTCAGGAATATCGACCAGGTGGCAGACGAAGCGGGCGGCTTTGATTTTATTCTGGCGGATCTGGGTGTGTCGTCAATGCAGATTGATAACCCGGACAGGGGATTCACCTACAAGTTTGATGGACCACTTGATCTGAGGCTTGACCCGGAGAAGGGTGAGTCGGCGGCGGAGCGTCTGCGAGAGGTTTCGTATGAGGAACTTGTGGGAATGTTCCAGGAGAACTCGGACGAGCCATATGCGGAGGAGATCGCCACGGTCATCATGAAGAGAAACCGCACTAAGAATTATGTGGAGACCACCACCCAGATGAAGGATGCCATCGAGGAGGCATTGTCATTTGTGCCGGAGAAGGAGCGGAAAGAGGCTGTGAAGAAATCCTGTCAGAGATGTTTTCAGGCTCTGCGAATAGATGTGAACAGTGAGTTTGAGGTACTGTATGATTTCCTTGACAAACTGCCGGATGCGCTTAGACCAGGTGGAAGAGTTGCGATACTGACATTCCATTCCGGCGAGGACCGGCTTGTGAAGAGGGCGTTCAAGGCTGGGGCAAAGGCTGGTGTTTACAGCGAAGTCAGCAAGGATGTCATCAGACCGTCAGCGGAGGAGTGCGCCCGCAATCCGAGGGCAAGATCCACAAAGATGAGATGGGCGGTAAAGGCGGAATAAAGTAAACAGAAAGACTAAATGATATAACACAAGAAGTCAGAGCAATGACATTGTAAAATCAGAATAAAGGACACAGAAAGGCGACATCATCTGTATATCATGTTAATATGATGACAGGGGATGTCGCCTTTTGGACATATGTTTCAGATGTTTTGTGGCTGGACGAATGAGAAGGGACGATGTCTTGCCGGATGACATAGATTCGCTGTGGGATCCGTATGTGAAGGGCAGCGGCAGCAGAACAGGCGGTGGCAGTGGACTCGGGCTTTTTGTTGTGAGGACGATACTTGACAAGTATGGCTTAAAAGGAATTCTGTCATATCATGATGGCACTTTTTCGGTGGAGATAGGAGAGTGTTAAATATATAACCGGCATGTGGCTGTTATAAAGCGAGTTGAGGATAATTGGACAGAACAATCGTAGGAATCATAATAAAATTTTTATATACAAAATAAAAATTTTCAATTTTTTTCAGCAAATTGCTATGATATACTTCGTGATGTAGAGATAACTTGCATATATACGAAGAAACCATTTTGGGTTCACCCCCCCTAATATTCCAGGTGGTTTCTTTGGCTTAGATAAAATATTTTGTAGATTTAGAAAAACAAAAAAATATCGTAAGGTTAATTTTTAAGAGAGGTATCAATATGGGAGATTATAAGGCAGCAGAGAATAGATATAGGAATGTTGAAGGTACAGGATTTTACAGACACTGCGGAGACAGCGGTCTCATGATGCCGCCTCTGGCACTTGGCCTCTGGCATAACTTTGGAACAAATGACGATTACGAGAATATGAAGAAGATGTGCTTTACCGCATTTGACAACGGAATAACACATTTTGATATAGCAAACAACTATGGCCCGGTGTACGGAAGTGCAGAGGAAAACTTTGGAAAGATACTCAGAGAGGATCTGGGCGTGTACAGGGATGAACTGATAATCAGCACGAAGGCCGGATACGATATGTGGGAAGGCCCTTACGGCAACTGGGGAAGCAGAAAGTACCTCATAGCGAGTCTCGACCAGAGCCTTAAAAGACTTGGCATCCCATATGTGGATATATTCTATCATCACAGAATGGATCCGAACACTCCGCTTGAGGAGACGATGGGTGCGTTGGCACAGATAGTGAAGAGCGGAAAGGCACTCTACGTAGGACTTTCCAATTATGATGGACCAACCATGGCAAAGGCAGAGCGCATACTTGATGAGCTCCATGTGCCATTTGTGATAAATCAGAACAGATATAGCATACTGGACAGATCTGTCGAGAACAATGGGCTTCTGAAGCAGACATACGCATCAGGCAAGGGACTCATATGTTTCTCGCCTCTGGCACAGGGAATGCTGACAGACAGATATTTGAAGGATATGCCTGCTGACAGCAGGGCTGTGAAGGATGGAAGATTCCTTCATGAGGATCAGGTGCTTGCAAATAGACCACTTCTGAACCAGTTAAATGAGATCGCAGCAGGATATGATATGAAACTTTCAGAGCTTGCCATCGCATGGCTTCTTAACAAGCCTGAGGTCACAACTGTTCTTATAGGCGCATCAAAGCCGGAACAGATACTCAGCAATCTGAAGGCAGTAGAGAAGCAGAGTCACACAGTTATGTCTGAGGAAGAACTCCAGAAGATAGAGGATGCTGTGGCGGCATTTGGCAGACAGTAAATCAGGTAGTACTTAAACTTTTCATAAATTACCCCCTCTAATCATCAGGTTTTCATAAACGACCTGATACCCTTTTTTAGGAGAAACCGTAAAAGGTTTCTCCTGTTTTTTTAGTTCAAGGTTGATAGCTGACGTTCTATTTGTTATTGTAAAGTCATCTTTAAAAAGTTTTGAGGAGCAGTGATTTGAAAGAATATATAAATGAGGCGCTTGAAAAATACATAGAGAAAGGTACATATCCGTGGCACATGCCAGGACACAAGAGACAGCCCGAAGGAGGAGTCGGCAATGGTGGACAACCACCTCAAAATGTGGATAACTTACCGGAAAATGCGGAAAACTTCTGGGATGAGGTGTATGCCCATGATTTTACAGAGGCGAAGGATCTGGACGATATGCATGAGCCGGAGACATTTATCGCTGACAGCCTTGCGGAGATGAGAAAAGTATATGGAACATATGCCACGTATATGCTGGTGAATGGGTCGACCGCAGGACTTATGACTGCAATCCACGCAGTATGCCAGAGAGGGGATGTGCTTCTCATGGCGAGAAATTGCCACAAGGCGGTGTACAATGCAGTGTGTATGCGGGGGATTTATCCAGAGTATCTCATCCCGGAGTATGTGGAATGTCACGATGATGCGGATAGCAGTCTTTTGGTTGAAGGTATAGATCAAAGAAAGACAAAGTCTGATATACTTGGTGGTATATCCGCAGATGCGGTGGAACACAAGATAGAAGAACTTGCCGCAAATGGAAAGAAGCCCCAGGCGGTTATAATCACATCACCTACATATGAGGGCGTTATATCAGATATCCGCCAGATATCGGAGGTTGTACACAGACATGGTATATATCTTATAGTTGATGAGGCGCAGGGGGCACATCTGAGATTCATGAAGAATCATGAGACGGCGATGGAACAGGGGGCAGATGTAGTGATCGAGAGCCTTCATAAGACCATGCCAGCGCTCACCCAGACTTCGCTTTTACATGTGATGGCACCGGAACTTGATGACAGGATCAGAAGGTATCTTCAGATATTCCAGACATCGTCGCCGTCGTACATATTCATGCAGAGTATGGAGAAGGCCGTTGCATTTGGCGCAAATAATGAACAGGAATTTGACCGGTACAGGATGAGACTTGATGCATTTGCGGACAGATGCAGGACACTTAGGAATATACGGTTGTTCAGGCCGGAGAAGGATGGTGTTGTGGCTGACTATGATGAGGGCCGGATCGTGTTCATGCTGCGGCCCGGAACATGTATGCAGGATGGAACTGTATTCACAGGCGTGATGCTTGCAGATGCGCTGGCGGACAGATATGGACTTATAGTGGAGATGGCATCGGTCAGCTATGTCATATGTATATCTTCAGTTGTGGACAGTGAGGAAAGTTATGATATACTGTTTAAGGCGATAAATGAGATAGACATTGGACTGCACCATGGGAAAGAGGCTCTTCCACATATAGATATCGTTTCTAAAAGAGCGGTGTTCATGGTTCCGGGTATCGCCTGGGATGAGAAACTTGAGACTGTGCCTTTTGCAGATGCGGTTGGCAGAGTTTCAGGCACATTTGTGTATGCATATCCACCTGGAATACCGGTGCTTGCACCCGGGGAAGTGTACGACGCACAGGCTGCAGCCGGGATAGCGGCCATGACAGAAAGCGGTCTTCATGTGGCGGGAGTTGCTCCGGATGGCGTGAAGGTGATCAGAAATGTATATGTCGAGATATAGTCCTGGCGTATAAGTGATGATGTAAATGTGATATGCGGTGAATGTTGCTTGTGGCGGCAATCTGACGATTTTACAATATATGAAAGGGTGTACGCAGCTGCGCACATATAAGGAATGTTATAATGCAGGGAATATTTATAACTATAGAGGGCCCGGATGGAGCGGGTAAGACGACTCAGAGAGAGCTTTTGAAAGAGTATCTTGAGAATAAGGGGTATGATGTGCTGATAACCAGAGATCCGGGTGGAAATCCTATCAGCGAGGCTATACGTGAGGTCATACTTAACAAGGATTTTACGGAGATGGGCTATATGACTGAGCTCCTTCTCTATGCGTCTGCCAGAGCACAGCTCGTAAAGGAGAATATCAAGCCGGCACTGGATGCGGGACAGGCTGTCATAGCTGACAGATTTGTGGATTCATCGGCTGTGTATCAGGGGATAGGAAGAGGCCTCGGTGTGGATACAGTCTATGATGTGAATGAATTTGCGCTTCAGGGGATCATGCCGGATATGACATTCCTCATGGATCTTGATGCCCAGGAAGGTATAGCGAGGAAGAAAAATCAGGCAGAGCTTGACAGGATGGAGAATGAGAAAATGGAATTTCATCAGAAGGTCGTGGATGGATACCGTATGCTGGCGGATATGCATCCTGAGCGCATAGTGAAGATAGACGCCACTTTACCTATTGATGAGATTCATGGTATAATAGTAGGGTATGTAGAGAAGAAACTCAATCTGTGATATTCTGAGTTGGAGAAGGCCAGAGTATCCGGCATACCAGATTAATTGTAAGGGGGTTGATATATATGATAGATTTCACAGATATAATCGGACATGAGGACATAATCCGCCACTTTAAGAGCAGTATCGAGCTGGGAAAGATATCCCAGGGGTATATCATCAATGGCGAGACGGGAAGTGGTAAAAAGACGCTTACCAGAGCACTTGTGAAGACTCTCCAGTGTGAGGAGGGTGGTACAGAACCGTGTAATCATTGTAAGTCGTGTCTGCAGTGTGAGACGGGAAATCAGCCTGATATCGTGTGGGTTACACACGATAAGCCGAATGTGATATCGGTTGAAGAGATCAGGGATCAGGTGAATTCAGATATAGATATCAAGCCTTACAGCAGCAGATATAAGATATATGTCATCGAGGACGCACAGCTCCTGAATGTGAATGCGCAGAACGCTCTACTTAAGACTATTGAGGAAGCTCCATCTTATGCGATAATCATATTGCTGACAAACAACCTTGACAAGATGCTTCAGACGATATTATCAAGATGCATAGTGCTGAATGTGAAACCGGTGAGAGAGCATGATATACTTGACTATCTCATGAATGAACTGAAGCTGGACAAGCAGAAAGCGGATTTCTGCATGGATTTTGCACAGGGGAATCTGGGAAAAGCGATCAGATTGGCGACCAGCGATGAGTACAAAGAGATAAAAGAGAATGTCGTAAAGTTTATGAGACATATAAATGATATGTCCGTGGACGACATGATATTTGCACTTAAGACCATGGAGCTTCACAAGCTCAAGATAAGTGATTATATAGACCTGATGATGATGTGGTACAGAGACATACTGATGCTCAAGGTGTCAAACAACCCGGGCAGACTGATGTTCAAGGAGTATTATTCCGACATAAGGAAGCAGTCATCCCATATCAGTTATGAGGGAATAGAAAAAGTGCTCAAGTCGATGGATAAGGCAAAAGTCAGACTTGAGGCAAATGTCAGCTTTGACATTGCGATGGAGCTCATGCTCCTGACTATGAAGGAGAATTGTTGATGAAAGAGATTATAGGAGTTCGTTTCAGACCAAACGGTAAGATATATTATTTTGATCCACAGAAATTTGAGGTTGAGGCAGGTACATTTGTCATAGTTGAGACCGCAAGAGGTGTGGAATATGGAAAAGTAGTTTTAGGAAGAAGAGAAGTTGAGGACAGCAAGCTTACAGCATCGCTGAAGCCAATCATCAGGATAGCTACAGCGGATGACAAGAAGAGATATGAAGATAACAAGAAGAAGAGCAAAAGGGCTTTTGACATATGTCTTGAGAAGATCGCAAAGCACAAACTGGAGATGAAGCTTATCGAGGCTGAGTATACATTTGACAATAACAAGGTGCTGTTCTACTTTACAGCCGACAGACGAATTGACTTTCGTGAGCTGGTAAAGGATCTTGCGTCGGTGTTCAAGACGAGAATTGAGCTCAGACAGATAGGTGTCCGTGACGAGACCAAGATGGTGGGCGGTATCGGTATATGTGGAAGAGAGCTCTGTTGTAACAAGCATTTGTCAGAGTTTGTCCCTGTGTCGATTAAGATGGCAAAGGAGCAGAACCTGTCACTTAATCCAACCAAGATATCAGGTGTGTGTGGAAGGCTTATGTGTTGTCTGAAGCATGAGCAGGACACTTACGAGTATCTGAATGAAAAACTTCCAAATGTGGGAGATTTCGTGAGGACAATAGATGGAAATAAGGGTGAGGTCATGTCAGTGAATGTTCTCCGTCAGAAGGTTAAGATTGTGGTGACTGACAAAGAAGACAACAAGGAAGTTATGGAGTATCCTGTGGCTGAACTCAAGTTCAAGCCTAAGAGAAAGAAGAATTCAGAGAGACTCAGCGCTGAGGAATATAAAGCACTTGAGGCATTGGAGGACAAGGGTGGAAAGTCCAAATTTGACGATTAAACCGGAAGATAAAACGATAGAGAGTCAGGCTGTACAGGTCCAGTCCGAAGTGATGGGCGGATCCACGGTGGAGATTAAATCCTGTGAGAGGATAGATGACCTGCAGTGTAAGGGTTATCAGATCATACAGAACAGCGGAATGTTCTGCTTCGGTATGGATGCTGTTCTGCTGGCAAACTATGTCAGATTTAAGCGCGGCGGCAGATATCTGGATCTCGGGACAGGAACAGGTATCATACCTATACTTCTTGCGGCAAAGGAGTACGGGGAAGAGGCTCTTACCAGAGAGGAGAGACTCGCTGGTTTGTATGCCGATGATTGTAGATTCCCACGTGATTGTATTGCCGTAGATGGAGTTACGAATTCGGATGCAGGGGTGACTCAGCAATCAAACGGCAAATTGGCAGATGGCGCACGGTTTATAGGTCTTGAGCTCCAGTATGCATGTGCGGACATGGCGGCAAGGAGCGTGAACCTCAACGGGCTTGATGGTTTAGTACGAATAGATAACGGAGATATAAAGGAGGTCTCTTGTAACTACAAGAAGGCCTCCTTTGACATAGTGACCTCGAATCCGCCATACATAAAGGGCAGTCACGGTCTGGAGAATCCGGATGCACCTAAGAACATAGCGAGACATGAGGTACATGTGACATTGGATCAGGTGGTGGCGGCGGCAGAGTATGCCCTTAAACCCGGCGGAAGCTTTTATATGATACACAAGCCGTTCAGATTGGCTGAGATATTTGAATGCCTGCATGAGCACAGGCTTGAGCCAAAGAGGATGCAGCTTGTACATCCATACATAGATAAGGAGCCGAACATGGTCATAGTGGAGGCCGTCAAGGGTGGCAACTCCATGATCAAGATTGATCCGCCTATGATAGTCTACAAAGCTCCGGGAGTGTACACGGAGCAGCTGCTTGCGACGTATGAAGGCACGGCAAAGAGATAAGAGGCAGCATAAGATATCTATGATTTTTAATACTCAGATGTTCAGCAGAAGAGAGGATATATATGGCAGGAAAGTTATACCTGGTGGCGACACCTATAGGCAATCTTGAGGATATGACATACAGGGCCGTCAGGGTTCTTGAAGAGGTGGATGTGATAGCGGCGGAGGATACAAGAAACAGTATCAAGCTGCTCAATCATTTCGAGATCAAGACCCCCATGACGAGTTATCATGAATACAACAAATACGACAAGGCAAAGGTTCTCGTTGAAAAGATGCAGCAGGGGCAGAATGTGGCGGTCATAACCGATGCGGGAACTCCGGGTATATCCGATCCCGGGGAGGAGCTTGTGAGACAGGCCCTTGATGCCGGACTTGAAGTTACGCCTGTTCCGGGTGCCTGTGCGTGCATATCGGCACTTATCAGTTCAGGACTTTCGACAAGAAGATTTGCATTTGAGGCGTTTCTTCCATATGACAAGAAGGACAGAGCGAGGATTCTTGAGGAGATGAAGCGTGAGACGAGGACCATGGTGATGTATGAGGCCCCTCACAAGCTGAAGAAGACTTTGGCGGAACTCATGGAGGCTCTCGGTGACAGGCATATAACACTTGCCAGAGAGATTACCAAGAAACATGAGACGATAGAACCAATGATGCTTTCACAGGCGATAGCCCGCTACGAGGAGGAAGATCCGAGAGGGGAATTCGTTATAGTGATAGAAGGGCTTGATGTGAAGAAGCTTGAGGAGGAGAAGAAGAGCTCGTTCGAGGCTATGTCCGTGGAGGAGCATGTCCAGATGTATGTTGATAAGGGCATGTCCAAGAAAGATGCGATCAAGCAGGCAGCAGTTGACCGTGGAGTCCCTAAGAGGGATGTGTATAATGCGGTGATGAAATAGATTGATGAAAATAAAGAGAGGCATAGATATAGGTGTATATATCTATGCCTCTCTTTGTTGAATGGTGCAAAAGGATAAGACCTACTTGAAAATATGCAATGCGTATGATATCATATATACACAATGCGTATAAACACGCAGGTTAATAATAAAAGAGGGATGATGTGAATGAATAGTAAGGATTATTTATTACGATTGAGAGAAAGCACTGGTATGACAAGAGCTGAATTTTGCGAATATTTTGAGATACCTTATAGGACGCTTCAAGACTGGGAACTTGGGAATCGTAAGATGCCAGATTATCTTCTTCGTCTGATGACATATAAAATCAAGATGGAACAGGGGGTGAAAGAAGGGAGAGTAATAATTAAAGAGGACGTAGATTGAAAAGATAAAATATGAATGACTTGAAAACAATTGATAAAGCCGCTATACTTCAATTATGAAAGGCGGTGGAAAGGATGGAAGAAATGCAAAATCAGGAATTATGTATTCTGCTTGACAGTATCCTCGCACTACTTGAGACGAATAATGAGGATAAAGCAAAAGAAATCATAAGAAACGCAATAAAGAGAATTGATAAGGGTTCAACATCGAGCTCAAAGGATGAATAGTTTGATGAAAGATTAGAAAAGACTGGTAAATTGACGTATCAAAAGTACAATTTTCCAGTCTTTTTCTACGATGTGTATCGGTACTAGATTTGAAAATGTTGCGCAGGTATATAACGATTGTTTGATTATATTTGTACAACAAATGGCTAGTTTATATACACCCTCGGAACCCTCACCGATATGTTGCACACGATTACATCCACATTGGTATCAAGCATATTTGCCATGTCCTCGATGGACATGCCCTCGCCGAGAAGAGTTACTGTGTCACCGCGTTTCACATCCGGGATGTCTGTGATGTCCGCCATGCACTGATCCATACATACGCGTCCGATGATCGGTGCCTCATGACCGTTAATGATGACCTTGCCCTTGTTGGACAGGTAACGGCTGTAGCCGTCCGCAAAACCAACCGGAAGTGTTGCGATCTTTGTAGGTCTTTCGGTGACAAATGTTCCGCCGTATCCAACCTCGGATCCGGCAGGGACCTCCTTCACCATGGCAACGTATGTGTACCAGCTGAGGATCTCCTGAAGTCCTGAATTCTTCCAGTCAAAATCATCAGAAGGAGTAAGACCATAGAGGATATCACCGCATCTGACTGCGTCGAGCTGTGCTTCAGGAAGCATCAGTATGGCAGGGCTGTTGGCTACGTGGTGCTTTGGTATGACAACCCCCATCTTCTCAAGTTCATTTACGGCGTGGAGATATAGGTCAAGCTGCTTTCTTGCACTTGTGTGATCCCCCTCATCTGCCCTTGCAAAATGTGTAAATATACCTGTTACGTTCAGGTCCTCCATCTCGCAGATCTTCTTTATAGTGTCAAATGATTCCTGACATACCGGGAATCCTATTCGGTTCATACCGGTGTTCAGCTTTATCTGGACATTCTGTTTCTTGCCGGCTCTTCTTGCAGCGGCAGCCATGTTCTCAGCACCCTCCATTGAAAAGACAGTGAGATCAAGGTCGTACTTTGCGGCCTCGTCCAGCATGTCATCCGCTGTATCGCCGAGGATAAGTATAGACTCTGTGGCCCCTGCGTCCCTGAGCATCTTTCCCTCTTCCCAGATGGCGACTGCGTAGCTGTCTATGCCACACTCTTTAAGAGTCGGGTAAAGTCCTGCAATACCGTGGCGGTACCCATCGCCCTTCATGACAGCGATAAATTCAACACCCGGTTTCAGTCTTGATTTTATGTTGGCAATATTGCTCCTGAGCTTTGCCAGATCTATAACGGCAGCAGTTCTGCCGGCAAATGGTCTGTTGTTCATGGTCATTCTCCTTCTATGGTAAATACATGCTGTCTGTAATTCCTTTGCTGCATGATTGACAGATAGTCTTGCAGACATAGTAAATTCTTATTACGCAAAATTCAAGAAACATTGTATCACATATGCATGTTAAAAAGAAGAGCATGAATTTGAAGGAACAGCACCACTTTATAACAGTAAAGTGGTGCTGCCCCAGAATATTTGTTGTCATTGAAAGCCGTGGAGGGTATAATATCGAAATATAAGAGAATTTATAAATGACTTGGAAGGTAGTATTGTTATGAGAAAAGAATATGTTATGGGTAACGGAGCCATAGCCCTCGGTGCACTTGCGGCGGGTCTGAACCTTGTGGCGGGATATCCGGGAACTCCATCTTCGGAGATACTTGAGACAGTAGCAAAATACCCGCATGACGGAGTCCATGTGGAGTGGTCGGTAAATGAGAAAGCGGCTATGGAGGTTGCCGCCAGTGCGTCATACAGTGGAGCAAGGACACTTGTGACCATGAAACAGGTGGGACTCAACGTGGCATCGGATCCGCTTATGTCGCTGGCGTATGTCGGGATAAAGGGCGGAATGGTCATCGTGTCTGCGGATGATCCGGGACCGATATCGTCACAGACGGAGCAGGATACGAGGATGTTTGCAGATTTCTGCAGGATTCCAGTATTTGACCCGTCGACTCCTGAGGAGGCATATCAGATGATACAGGATGCATTTGACTACTCGGAGAAATACAAGACCCCTGTTCTGTTCAGACCGACAACCAGAGTGTGTCATGCATACGCATCCATAGAGGTAAAAGACGAGTGGAAGGCAAAGGAATATGAGGGATTTGTAAAGGATTCAAAGAAATGGGTCATCTTCCCGAGATTGTCATTTGCCAATCATGCCATGATAGAAAAAAGAAATGTAGAGATTGGGGACGACTTCGGCAGCTACTCCATGAACACGGTGGAGGGCAGCGGCAGCAAGGCGGTATTTGCATCGGGAATCAGCTACTGCTATGCAAAGGAGACGCTTAAGAATGTGCCTGATGTGAAGCTGGTCCGTATAGCAACCCCGCATCCGTTCCCAGAGCAGTTTGTGAAGGATGCGCTGGACGGAGTGACGGAGGTCATGTGTCTTGAGGAGCTCAGCCCATACATAGAGAATCAGATATTACGCCTTGCAGGCAAATATCATATGGATATAGATGTCAGAGGAAAGCAGACCGGGGATGTGCCGGCGAGCGGAGAGCTTTCTACCAACAAGGCTGCGGATATCCTGTGCGATTTCCTTGACCTTGAGAAGACTTCGCAGGTGGATGTGTCAGATGCACCAGAACTTCCTGTGAGACCTCCGGTGCTGTGTGCAGGATGCCCTCACAGAGCGTCATTTTACGCGGTAAAGAAGGCGATGGCTGGAAGAAATAGCTACTTCTGCGGAGATATAGGATGCTATACACTTGGAAATGCCATGCCGCTTGACATGGTGGATACCTGTCTGTGCATGGGAGCCGGAATCACCATGGCGCAGGGCTTCCACTGGGTGGATGAAGATGGCGTGTGCTTTGCATTTGTGGGAGATTCCACATTCTTTGCGTCGGGTATGACAGGAGTGGTAAATGCAGTTTACAATGATGCGAATATGATCCTGTGTGTGCTCGACAACTCGACCACAGCCATGACGGGACACCAGCCACATCCGGGAACAGGACGCAATATGATGGGCCAGTTCGTGGACAAGGTGAGCATACAGAAGGTACTCGAGGGAATCGGAGTGAAGAAGATAGTCACTGTTGATCCGCTCGATCTTGAGGCCAGCGTGGCAGCAGTCAAAGAGTGTGCGGATATCAGAGGAGTTAAGGCGATCATTTTCAAGTCGCCTTGTATAGCCATCACCAAGCCATTGGGCAAGATGGAGATATCCGAAAAGTGCATACAGTGTAAGAAATGTATCAGAGAGATAGGCTGCCCTGCGATCATCCTTAAGGATGGCAAGGTGGCGATAGATGAAAGTCTGTGTACGGGATGCGGTCTGTGCGCACAGATCTGTCCGGTGGGTGCGATAAGTGATGCTGGCACTGAGACAGGTAAAACATCAGATGCCGCATGCACATGCTCAAATGCAGAGACAAAAGCTGGGAAGGGAGGAACTGTCAATGAATAAAGATATTCTGGTCTGCGGTGTAGGCGGACAGGGAACGGTTCTTGCGTCCAAGCTCATCGCATCGGCGTATATGGCAAAGGGCGAGACAGTACATTCGGCGGAGACCATAGGTATGGCGCAGAGAGGCGGAAGTGTCACGAGCCATGTGAGGATCGGTGAGGCGTATTCACCGCTGATAGCACAGGGCGGTGCTGACATTATACTTGCGTTTGAGCCTGCAGAGGCGGTGCGCAATCTGGCTTATCTGAAAAAGGGAGGAATTGTCATCACCAACAACGTCCCGGTGAAACCGGCGACGGACTCACTTATGAATTCAGGTTACGAGGCACAGCCTATGCTTGACTACCTGAAGGACAAATGTGACTGCATAGTCATGGATGGCGTATCGATAAGCCGTGAATTTGGTTCGGCAAAGTTCTACAACATAGCACTTCTCGGGGTTGCAGCAGCCAGCGGCAGACTGGGACTTGACGAGGCAGACATCATATCAGCCATTGAGAATGGAGTGAATCCGAAGTTTGTAGAGGTGAACAAGAAAGTATTTGAATATGCGATGAAGATGTAGTTGTCGTGACATATAAGTGATTTCAGCATGGGATGCATCGGCCTTTGAAAGTATAAAGTGTATTTTTCAATGGGCTGACAAAAGGGAAAAGGAGAGTAAAAATTATGAAGTTAAATGACACACAGCTCAGTCAGGTGGACGCTCAGATAAAGAGGCTTGTAAAGACTGACAGCTATTATGGTAAGAAGTACAGAGAGCTTGGTATAACAGATGTGACAAGTCAGGAGGCATTTGAGGAACTTCCGTTTTCAAGCAAGGATGACCTGAGAAATGCTTACCCGCTGGGAATACAGGCTGTTCCGGATGAGGAAGTGGTACGTATCCATTCATCTTCAGGAACAACAGGAAAGCCGGTCATCATACCTTATACAGCAAAGGATGTCGATGACTGGGCAACCATGTTCGCAAGATGCTACGAGACAGCCGGAGTGACAAAGAAAGACCGAGTACATATCACACCGGGATATGGTCTGTGGACAGCCGGAATAGGATTTCAGGCAGGCGCGGAGAAACTCGGTGCCATGGTAATTCCTATGGGTCCTGGAAATACTGACAAACAGTTACAGATGATGATCGATCTTGAAAGTACAGTTCTCACAGCAACATCATCATACGCACTTCTTCTTGCCGAGGAGATAGATAAGAGAGGGCTTAAGGATAAGATACATTTGAAGAAGGGTGTATTTGGCTCAGAACGCTGGAGTGAGAAGAAGAGAAAGTATATAAAAGAGAAGCTTGGAATAGAGCTGTATGATATATATGGACTTACAGAGATCTATGGACCTGGTATCGGAATAAGCTGTGATGCCCAGAATGGAATGCACTATTGGGATGACTATGTATATATAGAGATAATAGACCCGAAGACCGGAAAGACTCTCCCTGACGGAGAGGAGGGAGAGATCGTTATCACTACTCTGGTTAAGGAGGGAGCTCCGCTCATCCGTTTCAGGACACACGATATATCAAGGATCATTCCGGGTGAGTGTCCATGCGGAAGAAAACATCCTAGACTTGATATCATCAAGGGCAGAAGTGACGATATGTTCAAGGTACACGGCGTAAATATGTTCCCAAGCCAGGTTGAGGAGCTGCTTGCACTTGTGGATGGAGTCCCAAGTGAGTACACCATAAATATAGCCCATGATGAGCCAGCCAATAAGGATATCATGCTGGTTACAGTCGAGGCCGAGGGACGTGTAGATTTTGAACAGACAGGACGTCAGATCAGAGATCTGTTTAAGTCAAGGATCGGGGTTACACCGAAGATCACTGTTGTCCCTGTTGGAACGCTGCCTAGAAGTGAGAAGAAGACACAGCGTGTCATCGACCATCGTGAGCAGTGATATTTTAGAAGGGGTAGGAGTAATTAATTATGAATTCAACTGATATAATTTCCTATATAGTCGCGTTTTTACTTGGGGTGGTGCTTTTCACTCTGGCGAATGAGATCATACTCAAGCTTCCGAACAATGAGAATATATTCAAGGGAAAACCGAAGAGTTTTGAGAAGTTTTCTCCGAGATGCTTATTCGTACAGATACTTGGCGGAGTGTTCGGAGTGCTGATGGTGTGGCAGTTTGGTGTGAGCCTTGAGGCGGTCACGGTGTTCCTGTTCTTTGCACTGCTGACTATCATCACATTCATAGACGCGGACACCATGGAGATACCATTTGTGCTGAATGTATGCATACTGGTGCTTGGAGTTATATCCATATTCACAAGGGGAGGTTTTTCTCTGACAGGCGGTGATCTCTCACTTGTGAGCAGACTCATAGGAATGATTTGTGTGAGTCTTCCGCTGTTTCTGATAGTGCTGGTCATTCCGGATGGCTTTGGCGGCGGAGATATCAAGCTCATGTTTGCCGCAGGATTTTTCCTTGGATGGAAGGCAACAGTCATAGCGTTTTTTATCGGACTTATCATTGGTGGATGCCAGGGTGTGATACTTCTTGCAAGGCGTAAGAAGGGCAAGGACGATCATTTCGCATTTGGTCCGGCGCTCAGTGTGGGACTGATGATCGCCACATTTGTGGGACCTCAGTTGATGAACAGCTATATCAATATGATCAAGGCATCGTTTTATGCGTAGAAAATTGCAAAGTAATCATGGAATAGATACCAAAAGAATCGCTGCAGAGATAGTTGCGGCGATTTTTTTGTAAAAAAATTGGAACTAAATACGCAATACATTCAACGCTTATTACTACTTATGGTGTGGAGAATAATGCATATTCCGGAGAAATACAGTCAATAATTACTTCGGACGACTTGTTTGGATAAAGCATGGAATTATATATTGTATAATTTCCATTTGAGAGATATACTATAGTAAGCGTGCGATTTAACGCGTTAAAGCTTTTAATTGAAAAAGAAGAGCAATTATTAAGAGAGGTTAGGAGTTACGGTTATGCCAATCACAGATTACTTAGAGAGAAATGCCAGAGAATATGGAAATGATGTCGCTCTGGTAGAGATAAATCCTGATGTGCAGGAGACGAGAAGGGTTACATGGAGGGAATATGAGCTCATAGAGTCGAATCCTACATGCCAGTACAGAAGAGAGATCACATGGAGCGTGTTCAATGAGAAGGCAAACAGATTTGCAAATCTTCTGGTGTCACGCGGAATACAGAAGGGAGACAAGGTAGGTATCCTCATGATGAACTGTCTTGAGTGGCTTCCAATATATTTTGGAGTATTGAAGACAGGAGCCATAGTGGTTCCGTTCAACTTCAGATACGATGCGGAGGAGATCAAATATTGTGTAGAGCTTGCAGATGTCGACGTGCTTGTATTTGGTCCTGAGTTCATCGGACGTATAGAGGCTGTCGTTGACGAGATAGCTGAGAAGAGAATCCTCTTCTATGTGGGCGGCAACTGTCCTACATTTGCGGAGGATTATGACAAGCTGACATCCAACTGCTCAAGTGTATTCGAGAAGAGAGACATCAAGGACAGCGATGATGCGGCTATATATTTCTCATCCGGAACAACAGGATTCCCAAAGGCTATCCTGCACAACCATGAGAGCCTGATGCATGCGGCAAAGGTCGAGAATGTACATCACGGACAGACAAAGGATGATGTATTCCTGTGTATTCCTCCGCTGTACCACACGGGTGCCAAGATGCACTGGTTCGGAAGCCTGATAGTGGGTGGCAAGGCCGTTCTCTTAAAGGGCGTAAGTGCCAAGACTATACTTCAGACTGTAAGCGATGAGAAGTGTACTATAGTATGGCTTCTGGTGCCATGGGCTCAGGATATACTGCTTGCCATAGAGAACGGTGATGTACACCTTGAAGATTATGAGCTGTCACAGTGGAGACTGATGCACATCGGAGCACAGCCAGTGCCACAGAGCCTTATAAAGAAATGGAAAGAGATATTCCCTAACCATCAGTACGACACGAACTACGGACTTTCAGAGTCCATCGGACCGGGCGCTGTACATCTGGGAGTAGAGAACATACATAAGGTCGGAGCCATCGGTGTGCCGGGTTACGGATGGCAGGCAAAGATCGTGAATGAGGACGGAACAGAGGTTGAGCAGGGCGCAGTCGGCGAGCTTATCCTCAAGGGACCTGGTGTCATGACCTGCTACTACAAGAATCCGAAGGCGACTGAGGAGTGCCTGAAGGATGGCTGGCTGTACACAGGAGATATGGCTATGCAGGACGAAGATGGATTTATTTATCTTGTAGATAGAAAGAAAGATGTTATAATCAGTGGTGGAGAGAATATCTACCCTGTACAGATAGAGAACTTCCTCAGCAAATACGAGAAGATCAAGGACGTTGCAGTCATCGGTATAGCAGATGCCCGTCTTGGAGAGATCACAGCGGCCATCATAGAGGTAAAGGATGGTATGACCTGCACAGAGGAAGAGATCAACGAGTTCTGTAAAGAACTTCCAAGATACAAGAGACCAAGGAAGATCATATTTGAGCACGTTCCGAGAAATGCTACAGGTAAGATAGAAAAGCCACTTCTTCGTAAGATGCACAAGAGTGAGAACCTTGTCGCAGCGGAGAACAACGCATAAACAGAAAGGACAAAAAAGATGAAGACACCATTTATTACAAAGGCAAAGGCAGAGGAGATCATCAAGGAGATCCCTACACCATTTCACATTTACGATGAAGAAGGAATCAGAGAGAATGCGCGAAAGCTTTACAAGGCGTTTTCATGGAATAAAGGATTCAAGGAGTATTTCGCCGTAAAGGCTACTCCAAACCCAACAATACTCAAGATCCTCAAGGAAGAGGGCTGCGGAACTGACTGTTCATCACTGACAGAGCTTATGATGTCAGACAAGATGGGATTTAAGGGTGATGAGATCATGTTCTCATCCAATGACACCCCTGCAGAGGAATTCGTGCTTGCGAAGAAGCTGAACGCAACCATCAATCTTGACGATTTCACACACATTGATTTTCTGGAGAAGTCAGCAGGAATTCCTGAGAAGATCTGCTGCAGATTCAATCCGGGTGGAAAGTTCTCCATATCTACCACCATCATGGACAATCCTGGTGATGCAAAGTATGGTATGACAAAGGATCAGATCATCGAGGCATACAAGATCCTCAAGGCAAAGGGCGTGAAGAGATTTGGAATGCATGCCTTCCTTGCAAGCAATACAGTGACAAATGAATACTATCCAACGCTTGCAAAGATTCTGTTCGAGACAGCAGTTGAGATCAAGGAGAAGACAGGTGTCAAGCTCGACTTTATCAACCTCTCAGGCGGAGTAGGAATCCCATATACACCGGACAAAGAGCCAAATGACATCATGGTCATCGGCGAGGGTGTCAGAAAGGTCTATGAGGAAGTGCTTGTACCAGCAGGCATGGGTGATGTGGCTATCTTCACAGAGCTCGGACGTTTCATGCTGGCACCTTACGGACACCTGGTTACAACAGCCATCCATGAGAAGCACACACACAAGGAGTACATCGGAGTGGACGCATGTGCAGTCAATCTCATGAGACCTGCTATGTACGGTGCATACCATCACATCACAGTCCTTGGCAAAGAGAATGAGCCATGTGATCACAAGTATGATGTGACAGGTTCACTGTGTGAGAACAATGACAAGTTTGCTATAGACAGAATGCTTCCAAAGATCGACATGGGAGATATCCTTGTCATCCACGACACAGGTGCTCATGGATTTGCCATGGGATATAACTACAATGGAAAGCTTAAGTCAGCGGAGGTTCTGCTCAGACCGGACGGATCATGGAAGCTTATCCGCCGTGCAGAGACACCGGAGGATTACTTTGCAACCATCAAGGACTTCTGGGATGTGGAATTATAAGATCCCATAACCGTGAAATCTGGAATATATAGAGTCATATAACTAATGAAAATACCCATGGTATCAACCGACAGAAGTTGATTGATACCATGGGTATTTGGCTATTATGGCTGTGAAGTGGTTTTCTGATCCTCGAAATCCACCTGCAGCTCTGGCATGCTGAGATATTTTCTTCCGACCGGGATCTTCTTGGGACGAGGAGTGTCCAGCAGTATGGTCGCATTCCGCTTGTCGTATGAACGGATATGATGTGCGTTGACCAGGTAGCTTCTGTGACATCTTATGAAGAAAGAAGGCGTTTCGGCTTCCAGATCGTTGAGCCGTATGCCCGATGTCACAAAAGATTCCTTTACAGTGTGTACATGCATATTGTGAAGTTCTGATTTGATGTAGTATATGTCGTCAGGCTTTATGCGCATATACACTCCGCTTATATCCTTCAGCTCAACCAGAGGATCCTCAACCATGGACAGGTTCAGAAGTCTCTGTATTGCCTTGAGCAGCTCGGACTGGTCATATGGTTTTGTGATGTAGTCGTAGCAGTTGGTGCTGTGTATGGCTCGCACTGCTTGATCTACAAGAGCGGTGACAAAAAGGATAGGCGTGGTCTGGTAGCCATCCAGAGAACGGATGTATTCTCCCAGTGCGATGCCGTCCTTGTCTGGATCATTCCCAAGCTGTATGTCCAACAGGAAAAAGTTTATGACATTTTCGTTTATAAGTCTGATTCCTTCGTCGTAGCTTGCGGCCTTCAGACATTCTATATCTCTGAAAGATTCTGATATCATAATCGCTGTCCCGTTTAATTGTGCTACGTTGTCTTCTACTATAAGTGCCTTCATGTTAAATCCTCCTTCTACTATGCGTTTAGACAGTTACCTCGATCCTGATAAATGTCCTGCCTGAATTGTAAGAGTTATCCATGCATATCCTGCCATCGTATTGGTCAACCAGTTTCTTAAGATTTGGAAGCCCCAGGCCGTGACTGCTGCGATCCTCTGTCTTGGTGGTGTACCCCCTGGAGAACATCTTCTGACGGAGATCAGGGGAGAGTTCCGGACCTTCATTTATGGTGGTTATGGTGATCCTGTTCTCTTTGCTGTCTATGTGAAGAGATACGGATTCTCCCTGCTTCACAGCCTCAAGTGCATTGTCAATCAGAACCCCGATGACCCTTATGAGTTCATATTCCGGCATCATACTCTTCAAAGTGTGTTCGTGAATGATCACATTCAACTGTTTCCCCAGCTTTCTCGACTGAACGATCTTGCTGTATAGGAATCCCGCCACAACGGTGAGATTTATCTTCAGGAGATCTGATTCTCTGTATTCGGATATGACTGTGTCAGAACAGTTTAATAGAGCGTTCTTCAAGGATGTGTAATCGGAGTGAGAGAGAGGCAGCATCTTTATGGAAGTGATCTGGTTGTTGAAATCATGCTGCTTTCCCCGGATATCATCTATAAGGTCGGACATCATAGGCTGATAAGTCTTGTAGTTTATCAGGTCGTGCTGCTGTCTGTTGATGGTCTGCTGCTGCTTCAGGATAATTATATCGGTGATGATTATGATCACGGCAAAAGCAGTGATCATAGGAGTGGTGTTCATGGTATCTATATCGGTATACTTGCGCACCCCTAGTTCTATCTCAAAGATCATGAATACATGTATGATCAGAAACTTCGTGAATTTGCTGCCCTGCATGAATTTGGCATATAGCTTGTCCACCGGGGCAAAATGGCATATACACCATATGACTATAAGGGTGAATATTGATCCGGAGGTGGCGATTATATTTACATCTGTGATGTTAAGGTGATTGGTGGCCACTATGTATAAGTTTTGGACAGCTAAGATAAATGACTCATTCATAATGTATATAATCAGTGTGTTAAACCATGATGTGCGGAATATGCACTTGTACATATAGAAGGTGACTATACCCAGAAGTATCCAGCCGAGGAGATCTGGAAGGAGATGCGTGAGCAATTCACCAACGATGAAACAACTGAAAGAATATATAATTGGATGACATGTTTTTTTTAAAGGAATGTTAAGTATTGCAGAAATAAATATTAAGTCTGTTATTATTTCAAGGGCAAAACTGCCAAAATCTACGAATATGCTCATATATGATTACCCCCATAAAAATGTCTGATAAGTTACGATTCCATTTTCATTATACGAAGCCTGGAACAGCTAAGTCAATTGCTGTTGTGGGTCGATTTATGTCGTTCGTGTAATTAGAAGCGCCGTTCGTGAAAAGATGGGCTCCTGCTATTGAATGGCAAAAAATGATGTGGTAAACAATCAATAACAGGAGGGGAAGACAGTGAATTTAAACAGAGTTATGTGCAGGAAAGCTACTGAGATACTGATAGGCCAGACATATGATGAAGGCGGTGACAGAGCAGTGAAAATCTGTTATTCGCTGGAGAACATAGTAGATGATGTGGAAAAAATTCTGATACTTCTCGTGTTATTTGGTGTGGCAGGAAGGTTGCCGGAGTGCATTGTCTGTTATGTGGTTGTATGTCTTACGAGGGTCTATATGGGAGGCATACATATGCGGACATGGCTTGGCTGCACTTTTATGACGGCGGGAGTACATGTGTGTGCAGTGTGGTGTGGTGAATGGGTAGACCTAAGCATGGCGTGGATATGGATATTCGTCGCTGTGTTGTCGCTGATGTTATCTGTAGCACCTATTTCGTCTCCGCAGAGACCAATATATGTAGGACGGGCAAGATGGAAGATTAAGTTCAATGGGATATTGGGAATCTTGATATCTTTTGCGGGGTTTTGTGTATTGGATAATTTCAGCAATTACATTCTATAAAGGGCAGAGTTTGGAGGACATGGAAGATGAATAAAAAAAGATGCGCATTTATATCTGTTGTTGTGGCGCTTATGATCTTGCTTACAGGTATCGTTGCATATTGGCTTCAGGAGAATAAAGAGTCAGTTTCTGACAGGATTAACCGCAAGGCTTCAGAGACCGATGCGGTCACAGAGACAGCAGATAAAACTGATGCTGAGAGCGTAGAGAACAATGACACATCTGAAGATAACAGAGCTGTGGTCGGTGACAACATTTTTTATGATGGACCTGTAAAGGTAGAGCTTCTGTCAGCCGATGTGCTGGAAGGAGATGATATAAGTGCAGAGACGGAATATCCTGTAGAATACTTCCAGTCCCAGACCCTGCCTGTATCAAATCTGCAGGAAGATGTCATGGATTGGGATTCCATCTGGAAAGAGGCTCCGGAGCTCAAAGAGATGCATGATGCTCCATATGATTCTTACACTTATGAGGAGATAAATGAGATATGTGCAAGGAATCAGGATGTTGTTGATAAGTATACATATACAAAGACAATGCCTCAAAAGGTATATTTTATAAAATGCAGGCTCACCAATTGTGGTACCAGGACAGTGACAAATACATTTCCGCTTGAGGTTACAAGTGTATCTGATAGCGGGGAAATGACAGCCAGAGAGGACATCGTATATTTTGATAAACCAATATATACAGATGGTGATGAGAGATCAATGAGATATTTCTTTTTCAGACTGGCTGGAGGAGAAAGCCTGGATTGTACCATTGGTCTGGCAGTTCCGCAGGAGTTTGGAGAAAATGACCGACATTACTATGGGGTCAGGCCTATAAATGGGGAGACATATGATCCCACAACTTCACCAGATTTTGTGGATATAGATGCACTTCCGAAGACGGAGAAGTAGTAATTAGGCGTTCTTAATTAACGTTTGTTCAAGGACAGGAGGATACCATTATGAGGAAAAAGGGCTGGATCATATCTGCCGTGATGTGTGCTGTTATTGCATTTACTGGGTGCAGCGATAAGGATATAAATTATGAGACTGATGATTCAGGTGCGTCTGGAGCTGATGCATTGGTATCTGAGGAAGCGTCGGCTGATGAGAACAGAGGTTTTCTGGCCCAGCAGCTTGGCATACCTGAGAGTGCAAAGACAGATCTGCCGGTGGATGGGACAAACTTAAAGAAGATTTCGATAGATGATAAAGATATAATCGTCCCTGGTAAAGACAGGATGTATACGAAGTCCTACAGAATGGGTATCCTGACAGATACTACCCGGGAGGAGATAGTTAAAACATTTCTTGATGAGAGTGAGGGGATATACAATTACCCTGAGGAAATGTTCAACGAGGATGTTGACAGAGCCGGTATTGATAAATACTTAGAGGATAACAGTGGAGAAAAACCGGATTACAGCGGAGAGTATTTTATAGGAAAGATGAACGGAGTGCCTTATATTGTCAGATTTATGAGTTCTGACTGGTCTATAGATGAGGCATTTGCAGTATCAAGGGCATATCCTGAGGAGATCACGGACGAGATGGCGGCCAGACAGATACGTAGCATTACTTACTATGACTACAATCCGGATGATCTGAACGAAGACACGGAAAAAGAAGAAAGTACAGATAAAGAAGCAGAAAACAGCTGTGGGATGAACCCTGAGCAGGCCGGGAGAAAAGCTGCGGAGGACATGGCTTCCTGGGGCTTTAAGGATGTGGTTCAGACATCGATCATAGATATGTATAAAGGTTATGATGGAGCGGATTACAATGTCATAGAGTATGACAAAGATGGATATATAGTCCGGTTCGATGCTTCGATCAATGATACAGCGATATATCAGCCTGTAGCAACAGGTATTGATACCATAACAAGCAGCAGCGGGGAAGATGGTTATGTAGATACGGGCAGTTACTATTATTCTGAGAGATCCTATTATCAGATGTCGTTCAACGAGGATGGGATAGTGACGTTTTACGGATACTGGCCGATGAGATCGGAAGATGAACTTCATCAGGTGGACAAACTTATCACATGGGATGAGGCTGTAGAAAGTCTTAAGAAAGCCGTGCCACAGCATTTCGCTGGCTATACTGGATATTCAGAAGTAACATTCAATGATGTAAGACTCACATATTTCAGAACAAAGACCGGTGATAAACAGTATGAGGTGATCCCTGTGTATGTGTTTGCACAGCTTGAATCCTGGGCAGAGGAAAGCAATGCACCTACCCAGCTCATCATGATAGATGCAAGGGATGGCAGCGAGGTTGATGTCATGCAGGACCCGGGCAGGCAGGGGCTTATCTGATTTTTTATGGGCATGATGTGTGATCGTTAATGTGTATCATCGATCTGCCAATCAACGAAGGAGGATAAGTGTGAAGAGAATACTGAAATTTTCTGCAGCGCTGTTTGTTATGTGTGCAGTCATTTTCTGGTGCGGCAGGATATACAGCGTAAATAGTGCGTATAAGGATGATACAGAGAGATATGATGCGGGGGCTGTGGTAGCTGGCAAGGATATTGAGATACGCTGCATGGAGTCGCATATATACAGTGTGGATGAATATAAGAACAGGTTTGGAGACCGGGAAGTATTTGTACTTGAACCGGGAGACAGGCTGCTGTGTGCATGTCTTAATGTTAAGAATACAAGTGATGGACCGTTAAGCTGGGATTATGTAATGGATTGTACGCTTGAGGGTTTTGAATCTGTGACATGGTGCGGTTCTGTTGTGCCAAATATGGGACAGGGCATAAATGTATTCAGAAGCAGTCAGCTAGATGCGGGAGCAGAGCAGGATATATGGTATGTGACCAGTCTTGCCAGAGTATCATTCAGGCAGAAGACATGGGATAACTTAAAAGATGAAGAGTTCTGGTATGTTCCTACCCTTGAACCGGTTAAGATCATGATGAAGCTGAAACTTGACGACTGATACCCTAAAGGGAGTAACTATAGTCTGACCCGGGCTTCATCCGGCAAAAAGATTTATTTTATTGGGTGGTGTAAGATATGAAGATATTTGGATTTGAGATAAAGAGGGCGTTTGCAAATGCCTGGTTTGTT
>ENA-ORMS01000109-ORMS01000109.1-human-gut-metagenome-genome-assembly--contig:-NODE-109-length-91701-cov-17.075170_pt1 | contig 91701 bp, 95 predicted proteins | sample MGYA00242104_ERZ508997 | MGnify/ENA primary metagenome ERZ508997 (study PRJEB26280, sample SAMEA2338704) | human gut metagenome | biome: human gut; feature: human-associated habitat; material: faeces...
ATGCATCGTGCTTTGTCAAAGTATTCACAAGTTTCGCAACGGTAGAAGCTTTCTGGCCGATTGCCACATAAATACACTTTACCCCCTGCCCTTTCTGATTAATAATGGTATCAATTGCAATCGCGGTCTTTCCGGTCTGACGGTCTCCAATGATCAACTCTCTCTGTCCTCTACCAATCGGAACCATGGCATCAATCGCCTTAATACCGGTCTGTAATGGTGTATCTACAGACTTACGGCTGATAACACCGGATGCAACTCGTTCAATCTGTCTTGTCCTGGTTGTCTGGATCGGACCCTTGCCATCAATCGGCTGTCCTAATGCATTTACAACTCGTCCAAGCATTGCATCGCCAACCGGAACTTCTACTACACGTCCGGTGGTCTTTACGGTGTCGCCTTCATTTACGTTACTGCTGTTTCCAAGTAAAACCGCACCAACGTTATCCACCTCTAAGTTCATGACCATGCCATATACATCATTCGGAAATGCAAGAAGCTCTCCCTGCATTGCGCTTTCCAAACCATGAATACGGACAATACCATCTGCCACCTGAATAACCGTACCTACATCGGCGGTTTCCAAATGAACCGAGTAATTCTTAATCTGCTCTTTGATGACAGAACTAATCTCTTCTGGTCTTAAATTCATGGAGCCTTGGCACCTTCTTTCTTCTAATATTCTATCCCTGAGAGAGTGCCGTTGACATTCTCTCCAGCTGTCTTTTCACACTGCTATCTACTACCCGGTCATCGATCCGGATCACCAGTCCGCCGATCAGAGCCGCATCTGTCGAATAATGCATCTCCATCTCTGCATAACCGGTTGTATTTAACAGTTTTTCTTCTATTTCCTTCTTCTGTGCAGCTGACAGTTCAAATGCGGAAGTTACATATGCGATTCCAATATTCTTATATTCCTTGATTCTGGAAATCACATATTCGCAAATGTGGATCAGTTCACTGCTTCTGTCATTTTTCACTACAATCAGAAGCATTCCCATGACTGCATTGCTGACTCTGCCCTTGAAAATATTCTCAAGCATCTGCTCCTTGTCCTCTTTCAGGATCTCAGGATGTGTCAGCACCTGAAGAAGTTCTCCGTTTTCCCGCAGTATCTGAAGTAACTCTGTGATCTCTTCCTGAATGGAATCCACCCGGTTCTCTTCTACCGCCAGTTCAAAGAGTGCATCGCCATACGTAGTATTTACCTGCTTAGCCATGTATCATCACCCATTTCCTTCAAGGTCTCCTCAAGGAGTGCGTTCTGCTGCTCCTCCGTCAGGCTCACCGTTACGATTTTACCCGCCATTGCAGTTGCAACCTTGATGATTTCCTGACGGATCTCATCCTCTGCCTTTGCCTTCTCCAGCTCGATCTCCTGCGTTGCACGGTTCTTCACTCTTGCTGCCTCTTCGTTTGCCTCATCTATGATGTCGTTTTCCCGTTTCTTCGCCTTTTTACGTGCTTCACTTAATATTTCCTGTACTTCCGTATCTGCTGTCTGAATCTTGCTGTCATACTCTTCCTTCAGCTTCTCAGCTTCTTCCTTATCCTTCTTTGCACTTTCGATATCGTTCTTGATCCGTTCTGTCCGGTTATTCAGCAACTTCTTGGTTGGCTCAAACAGAATGTATGAAAGAAATGCAAACAGGATAAAGATTGCAATCGCCTGAAGCAAAACGTCTGCTGCCAGCTGTGCATCCAGTCCGAAAACTCTTCCTTCCAGCACTGCAGTCATACCGTTCATCATGCATATATTTAACACGTCCCAGCCTCCTTTCCGTCTGTTTGGGAATTATGTTCCCTACAGCTTCAGGAATCTGCTTAATAATGGGTTTGCATAGAACAACAGCAATGCAATAACCAGACTGTAAAGACCGGTGGTCTCGGCAACTGCCTGTCCTAATAACATAGTTGACATAATGTCGCCCTTAGCACCCGGATTCCGTCCAACAGCGGCAGCACCCTGACCAGCTGCGATACCCTGTCCGATACCAGGACCAAGACCGGCGATCATGGCAATACCTGCACCGATGGCAGAGCATGCTAAAATTAAACCTTCGTTCGTAATCTGATTCATTTTTAATTCCTCCAATTTCTTTTTTCGTCTTCTTACTATGAGGCAGTAATACACTATCCCTCTATCTTATTGGTAATAAATACCATAGTCAGCATAGTAAATACATACGCCTGGATCGCTCCGGAGAACACATCCAGATATGCGTGCAGCGCTGCAGGAATACCAATCTTCACAAAGACCGGCAACAGCGAATAATACAGTGTGATCATAACGGTACCTGCCAGAATGTTACCGAACAAACGGAGTGACAGAGATACCACCGATGACACTTCACCAATTACATTAATCGGGAAGAACAGAAATACCGGTTCAAACAGACTGGTAAATGCTCCCCATTTATTCCATTTAATATTATTATACTGTATCATGATTACAGAAATCACAGCCAGACACAGCGTTGTTCCATAATCCGCTGTAGGTGGCCGCAAGCCGATCAATCCGGAAATATTACACAGGAAGATCAGCAGGATGATCGTTCCGATATAGTTCACATAGCACTTCGTACCATGCTTTCCCATGGAACCATACACATATTTCTGCAACGTCTCCACAAGCAGTTCCACAACATTCTGGAATCCTCGCGGGACTTCTTCTGCATGCATAATTTTATGTCTTGCGATCAGGGCAAATACAATGATGCCCAGAATAATGATCAATTCGCAGACATGCGTTGTTGTAATATATACTGTCTGGCCAAAAAAGTTATACGGAATCAACTCATGAATAAAGAAATCCACAGTCTTCTCCGCCGCCAGAATCGCCATAGGTTCACCTTCCTTCCTTAAATAATTTCGAGGTAATCAGTTTATGAATGGTCGGCTGCAGAAATGCTGATACTTTCAGCCCGAATACCATGATCAGCATTGCAATCACATTCATCTGTGGCACATATGCTACCAGACATGCAACCCCCGCAACAATCACATAGCGTATAATGTTACAGGTCATACTGTATTTAACCGCCTTCGATGGCTCCATATCCAGTGCCTTCTCCAGTGTCAAATACATATGGCAGGTAATAAACACCACACAAACATAGCCCACAAGAATTCCCAGACTATAAGCCAGACGATCCTTTACAATAAACAGACCGATCACCTCTGCAAGGACTCCATACAGCAAGCCTCCAAACAGCAGATCTCTAACGGTCGGATCCAGTCTCTTCATCATTCTGATTCTCCTTCTTCTTAATGAACTGTTTGATCAAAGAATAAACCGCGCGATAACCACCCGCCACTCCAAGTATCAAAAGAGGCAGAAACAGATGGGTTCCAAAGCGATCATCAATAAGATACCCAATCAGTCCACAAATAAAAACAGATGATAACATGGTTATTCCGATCTGGGAAATCAATGCTATCATCTTGAAAATTTGATTATGTTCCCTCATGGTTCTCTCACCTCGTAGTAAATTATACTAAATGTGACGGTCAAAGTCTATAAAAAATACGTAAATTTTCCCAAAATCGCACAATAATCACATGCGTTTTCGGTTCTTTTTACCAAAATATCCGGACTTAACTTTAGCTTTCCCCATGAGGGTGTTTCTATTCACTTCTTACAACCGTTTCCGGTTACTCTCTATCTCCATGTTCTATCCTGATCATTCGATCATGGAGATACGACGGACATGGCGTTCTTCATTTGAAAACGGAGTATCCAGGAATGTATCCACGATCTTCAGTGCGAGCCCCGGTCCGATCACTCTGGCACCCATTGCCAGAATATTTGCATTATTATGCTCTCTGGTCGCCTGAGCACTGAAGCAATCATGGCAAAGTGCCGCCCGGATACCCGGAACCTTGTTTGCAGAAATGGAAATGCCGATACCGGTTCCGCAAATGATAATACCAAACTCACACTCTCCGCCGGCAACTGCCTCTGCTACCTTCTTTCCGTAAATCGGATAATCACAGGACTCTTCGCTGTAGCAGCCGTAATCCTTGTACTCGATACCGCGCTCCTCCAGATGCTTGATCACTTCCTGCTTCAATCCATATCCACCATGGTCACTTCCTAATGCTATCATATCTAACTCCTCTCATACTCCTTAATTATTGATTATATCGTCGGTGCCTGAATCACGCGATGTCCGGCCGCCTTGATCAGCCGGTTCATGATCGCATCACCCAGTCCGTCTCCTTCAAAGGACTCCGAATATATATAATCCACACCTCTGGCATCAAACTCACGCAATGCACGATACAGGTTCGATGAAATCATCAGTTCATCTTCCCGGTCTCCGATCACGATCACCTCATCTGCCTCATATGCAGATGCATTTCTTCTGGTTGCCAGAACACCGACCTTGCAGCCCGCTGCCTGACGCTCCTTTACCATTCGGTTAATGCAACGGATAATCCCATTGGCAGAGCTTCCTTCTACAATATACATAATGCCCTTTGGTGCATAATGCGTATACTTCATACCCGGTGCCTTTGGCCGGATATTCAGCGACGTACTCTCAAGTCCCGGATCTACCTGGACCTTCCCTACAACCTCTTCCAGCATATCCCTGGTGATATAGCCCGGTCTTAAAATAGTCGGGACATCACTTGTCATATCTATAATAGTTGACTCGATTCCATAATGACAGGCACCGCCATCCAGGATCATATCGATCTTGCCATCCAGATCCTCCTTTACATGTGCGGCATCTGTCGGACTTGGTCTTCCGGAAGTATTCGCACTCGGTGCCGCCAACATGATTCCGGAACGTCTGATCAGCTCATATGCAACATGATGGGACGGCATACGCACGGCAACCGTTTCCAATCCTCCGGTTGTCGTTGAAGGGACCAGCTCGGTCTTATTAAAGATCATGGTCATCGGCCCCGGCCAGAACACATCCATCAGCTTATAGGCAGCCTCCGGAATATCCTTTGCGATCTTCTTCAGATCCTCTTCATTGGCAATATGAACGATCAGCGGATTATCCGACGGTCTGCCCTTTGCCTCATAAATCTTTCTTGCCGCATCCGGGTTCAGAGCATCTCCCGCCAGACCGTATACAGTCTCTGTCGGAATCGCTACCAGTCCGCCCTTTTTCAATATTTCTGTTGCAGCATCCAGTGCTGCATTGGGTTCATTGCCTGTAATATGACTGTCAACTTTTTCAATTATCGTATCCATGTCTTTCTTTCGCACTCCATCAAAAATATTATTCACCTATCGGAGCATTTCATCCTCAAACAATGTCGCTGATATGTGCATTAAAATTATACCACAAGAATATACTATAACGACAGATTTTTTATAAAATTATTGAGGCAAATATGAAAAAATATCACCTGCCCGCACTTTTGACCGTATTTCTTCTGCTATTATTGGCAATCTGCCAGCATTTCCCTCTGAAACAGGTTCTGCAGACATCCCGGGAAACAGCGGTCGTGGTCATAGATGTCGGTCACGGTGGTTTTGATCCGGGCAAGATTTCTGTTGACGGCACACTGGAAAAGGATATCAACCTCGCAATTGCCCTGCGTCTTCAGAAGTATCTGGCTGCCACAGACTGTCAGGTCTATCTGACCCGTGAGACAGATTGCAGCCTGTCTGATTCCGATGCCTCCAATAAGAAGCAATCTGATATGAAAAACCGGGTAGCCTTTATAGAACAGCTCCAACCGGACCTTATGATCAGTATTCATCAGAACAGCTTCCCTTCTCAGACAGAATATGGTGCTCAGACATTTTATTATCATACCTCCGACAACAGCAGTCAGCTCGCCGGTGCGATCCAGACCTCTCTGATCGAGACTGTCAACCCGGAGAATCACCGCCGGGAGAAGTCCAACGACTCTTATTATATGTTAAAAAATGTCAGCTGCCCTGCCGTGATCGTGGAATGCGGATTTCTGTCCAACCCAACGGAAGCGGCTCTGTTAAATACGGAATCCTATCAGGAGCTGATCGCTTATGCGATTGCCCGTGGTGTACGGATTTTCTTAAATACGGCAGACACCAATGGGACGGTGTCTGCCCGTCATCGCCAATCTGTATGCTTGACCTGTTGTTTTTAAAATAATTTATGTGTGATGTTACGATTTATGCAGGCTACTTCTGTGTGAGCCATATCAGATTGTCGCTGCTGATGTTTATTTCACTGTATAATCTGCCGGTCTGTCACCTCCCTTCCGTCATCGGCATCGGGATTTTATACCGGCATGTATCAAAATCCTGATGCGGACAAGCGGCTTACCTTTAAGATTACCGTGTGTCAAATGCAAAGACTAATTTCCCTGCTTCCGGGTACCGTGAGACATATTTCCGGTTATTATGCACCTTTTCCGTCACTAGCCGGAGCTCTTACCGATAATGCCGCTTATCCTTACTATGATATTGTTCTTTGAAAATCGAGATAATACGAACAAGAAAAAATGAAATCTATATAGAAAATAGATCCTTAGATTGATTATCTCTAAGCAATAGTATAAATTATTTTTTGACATAGTTCAAGGAAATTTTTATAATTTTTTATATTTTTTACATATTTACCGTATAAATCCTCTTTACTTATGAGCATTTTGTGTTAAACTAATAATACACCTATGGACGAAAGCATTGCGGAACCATATATAACGAAAAGGAGATGATTCCTATGAAAATAGAAAAATTAAATGAGAATCAAATTCGTTGTACTTTAAGCAAGGCAGATTTGGAAGATCACAACATTCGTCTGACCGAGCTGGCATATGGTACAGATCGGGCAAAGGCTCTGTTCCGTGACATGATGCAGAAAGCTTCTGACGATGTCGGTTTTGAAGTTGGCGATATTCCATTAATGATAGAGGCAATTCCCGTAAATCCGGATTGTCTGGTTTTAATTGTAACAAAGGTTGAAGATCCGGAAGAACTGGATACCCGTTTTTCCAAATTTACAAAACCTGCTCCGGATGATGATTATGAAGACGAAGATGAGGATGAATTTTATGAAGACACCGATGAGGCTGACGATTCTCAAACTATCTTCGATATGTTGGACAATATAGTAGAGAACCTTGAGGCTGTAAGAAAGAATGCTGCTACCGGCACAGATTCGGTTTCTTCTGCATCTGCTGCGGATACAGGCACTTCAAAATCCGAGTCCGCAGATGACACCCAGAAGTCAAATTACGATGTTTATCGCATATTTGTATTTTCTACATTAGACAGTATTACCATGGCTGCCGGCCAGCTGAACGGTCTTTACAATGGGGAGAACTCTTTATTTAAGAATGATTCTGACTCCAGATACTATCTGATCCTGAATCGTTCAGAACATACATCCGATGAGTTCAACATGGTATGTAATACCCTGTGTGAATTCGGCAGTAAGATAAAAACTTCCTATGCAATGCCTTATCATATGGCAGAGCATTTTCAGTTGATCATTCAGGCTAATGCTTTACAGACATTAGGTGTATTATAATCATCTGCCGTATGCTTATATTGATAAAAGGGACTTTTTACAGTCCCTTTTATTTTTCTTATTTTCTGTTGTTTTTCCTTCTGTCCCGAGATAAGCAGTCTTTACTGTAATGTCTTCTTAACTGCTGCCACCACTGCTTCTGTTGTGATTCCAAAATGCTCAAACAACAGATTTCCCGGTGCTGATGCTCCAAAGCTCTTCATGGAGATGATTTCTCCGTCAAGACCTGTATACTTATCCCATCCAAATCCGGATAATGCCTCTACTGCAACACGTGCCCGGACATTTTTAGGAAGAATCTCCTCCTTATATTCCTGTGACTGCTGCTCAAACACATCCATAGACGGCATACTGACTACCCGGATATCTACTCCTTCTTCTGCAAGGATCTTCTTTGCTTCAATACCAAGCTGAACCTCGGAACCGCTTGCGATCACAATTGCATCCGGTACTGCTTTGGTCTCCTTTGCAACTACATAGCCACCCTTCAAGGCCTCTCTGCCAGAGCCTTCCAGCTGTGGAAGATTCTGTCTGGATAATACCAATGCAGTTGGTGTCTTTTCTGAAGTAGCCGCATAATACCAGGCTGCTGCCGTCTCAGTGGCATCTGCCGGACGATATACGGTAAAGTTCGGCATTGCCCGGAACATTGCCAGCTGCTCGATTGGCTCATGCGTCGGTCCATCTTCTCCAACACCAATGCTGTCGTGAGTCAGTACATAAGTCAGTGGCAAGCCCATTAATGCAGACAGGCGTGCCATCGGTTTCACATAATCACTGAATACAAAGAATGTGGATACAAACGGACGTAATCCGCCATGCAATGCAATACCGTTGCCGATAGCTGCCATTGCCAGCTCACGGATACCAAAATGAATATTATTTCCACTTGGATTTTCTTTCGAATAATCCCCCATATCCGCCATATAGGTCTTTGTAGACGGTGCCAGATCTGCAGCTCCGCCAAACATATTCGGAAGCTCTTCTTTCATAATATTGATCAGCTTACCGGACAGGCTTCTGGTTGCCTCTGCTTTCTCAGGTACTTTCCAGAATTCTGCATTATCCCAAAGCTTCTCAGCCCGCTTCTTATCATGGTACGTATCCCAGAGTTCTTTCATTTCCGGATACTTCTGTGCATAGTCTGCAAACATTGCATTCCATGCCTCTTCTTCCTTTGCATTTGCTTCTGCAATCTTCTTGTAGTTATCATATACATCCTGTGGAATCACGAAACTCTCTTCGATATCCCAGCCCAGATTCTTACGAAGGGCTGCCACATTCTCTGCACCCAAAGGCTCTCCATGTGCAGATGCTTTGCCTTCCTTTGCCGGACAACCAAAACCGATCTTTGTCTTTACTTCGATCATAGTCGGTCTGGTTGTATCTGCCTTTGCTTCTTCAATCGCCTTGCCGATCTCTTCCAGATCATTACCATCCTTTACCAGCAGCGTCTGGAATCCAAATGCCCGGAACCGCTCCTGTACATTCTCACGGAATGCGATATTGGTGTTACCCTCGATTGAAATATTATTGGAATCATATAATACAATTAATTTGCCAAGACCCAAAGAGCCTGCCAGAGAGAATGCTTCATAGGAAATCCCCTCCATCATACAGCCATCGCCGCCAAGTACAAATGTATAATGATCAACAACCGGATATCCTTCTTTGTTAAACTTAGCTGCCAGATGATTCTCTGCCATTGCCATACCGACAGCCATTGCCATACCGGCACCCAGCGGTCCGGTTGTCGCTTCTACACCAACCGTATGACCGTATTCCGGATGTCCCGGAGTCTTAGATCCTAACTGTCTGAAGTTCTTCATGTCATCTATTGTCAGTCCGTATCCAAATAAATGGAGCAGGGAATATAATAATGCGGATCCGTGTCCACCGGACAGAATAAATCGATCTCTGTTCGCCCAGTTGGGATCTGCCGGATTGTGCTTCATATGCTTTGCCCACAATTCATAGGCCATTGCGGCTGAGCCTAACGGAAGTCCCGGGTGTCCGGAATTTGCTTTCTGAATCGCGTCTGCTGACAAAACCCGAATCGCATTTACAGATTTCATATCAATATTCATTGCAAGGTATCCTCCTTTGTCTTATACAAACTATACCAATTTGATATTCTAGCATCATTTTCATCAGATAGCAAGTAGCTCCTATATGAAAGAAGAACAGAAGCTGTGAAAAATTTTTCACAAATTCTGTTCTTCCGATTCTTTTTACAATTTGTTAAATGACCTTAAAATAACTCAGTGCCGCTATAACCGCTATTACTACAAACATGATGATAAGTGCTATCATCAGAATTTTTCCCACCTTAGATTCTGTCTTGGACTTATCCATTTTCTCGTAATTATATGCCGTGTTATACGTGTTGGTCGCCACTCCGCCTTTTAATACAGATGTCATGCCTTTCTTTCTGGATGTGCCGGATTTGGCTTGATTTATTCCATCATTGGTTTCCTCTCCCATATTGTAATCCTCACTTTCCTGCCACGTTTAATCCCAATTAAACCTTTTATCTAGTATCAGAATCATACCATAAACAGGGAAAAACCTCAAGGTTTATGCTTCCTTTTTAGCCAAATATTCGTTTATTTCCGTAATAACCTCGTCTACATCCATACCATGAACCATACATGCTTCCTCCAGCGGTTCACCCTGAGATGCCGGGCATCCGATACAGTGCATGCCTGCTGCCATCAGAATTGCCGCATTGCCCGGATCAATTGCTAAAATATCTGCGATAATCATATCCTTTGTTACTACCTGTGCCATTATAAGTCCTCCTTTAAACGCTGTAAATCGCGTATTTTCATATAAATTTTACTCGTGTCCTATACATTTCGACACATATTCATAATATAATACACACCTGTAAAGAACGCAAGCAGGATTTTATTTTCAAAAATTTCCGCATATCAATTCTTTAAGAATTGCAAAAAATTCTCTGGTATAATTCGTTGGGATCAGCCACCAGACAGATCTGGCGGGATTCCCGGATATATGCTGATAGCCACATTTTTTGGCCAGCCGGAGTGCCCGGAACAGATGGAAATCCGTGGTGGTCAGCACGACCGTATCCTGCTCCGGATCCAGCAGTTTCATTGAATTCGTCAGATTCTCTCTGGTATTCACCGATGCCTCCTCCAGCCGGATCCTCCCGGGATCAATTCCCTGACGGATCAGCTCCTGATAAATGCACTGTGCCTCCGATATATCCTCATCATTTCCCTTTCCGCCGCTTGCAACTACCATTGTTCCCGGATTTTGTTTTAAATATTCTGCTGCTGCATCAATCCGGTATCTGAGTATCAGCGAAGGGTGCGTGCCATTCACTTTTGCGCCCAGAACGATCAGATAATCTGCCTGTTTTAATGGCTTGCTCTGTCCGGCATGAATAATCACTGCCTCTATCAGAATAAAAACCAGAAAGCTGATCCCGACTATCACCTCTACCGGTATCGTCACCCATTTGGGCGGTATCTTATTCCGAACTGCATAATGCCGGACCAGTATGATCAGTCCTCCGCATATACAGGCCAATCCCAGCCAGATATAATTGAATTTGTTATAAAAGCCAATCATTATGATCAAAAACACAAAATATCCCAGACACACACTGCCAACCGTTCCCAAAAGTGCGATCCAGAACCTGTACACCTTATTCATATATCCTCCGATCCGGATAGCCACTCCGCCATCCCGGGCTGCCGTTTCCGTTTCTTTTATCTGTCGCTACCTTATCTTATCCCAATATAATTCAAATAAAAAGGGGCATTTCTGTTTTTTCATTTTTTCTTATGATTTTTCACTCTTCGGCATTCTCTGTAATTCCAAACCATTTGCCTTTATTCGTGTTTTCTTCTCAATTTTCCTGAAAGTTCTACTTGCTATAATGTATAAAATGACTTAAAATCAAAGAGTAGATGATAAAATATTAAATAAGGAGGATATACATTATGGCATTTGTAATTTCTGATGCTTGTTTATCATGTGGTGCTTGTGCAGGCGCTTGTCCTGTAGGTGCTATTTCTGAGGGTGATGGACAGTTCGTTATCGATCCGGATACCTGTATCAGCTGTGGTTCTTGTGCCGGTTCTTGTCCGGCAGGAGCTATCTCTGAGGAATAATTCAAGTATTATAACTATGAAAAGGGAACCATATTTTATGGTTCTCTTTTTAATAATCCGTAATAAGTGAGGGGGATGTTATGTTAACTGCTTTAAAAATAACCGGTATCTGCATTCTTTCCGTGATCATATTGTATCTATTGCTTCTGGCAATTTCGGCCCTATTGGTCCATCCCGGAAAAGAATATACGACAAACAGTCGTTTTTACCGTTTTCTTTTAAATAGCTCAACGACAATTGCATTAAAGCTGATCCGTGTCCGCCCTCATTGCAGCGGCATGGAGCATCTGCCTGAAACCGGCCGTTTTCTTCTGGTCTGCAACCATCGTTCCAATTATGATCCGATTGTCACCTGGCATGTCCTGCGTACAAGCGATCTCGCCTTTATATCCAAGGCCGATAATTTTAAAATTCCGATCTGGGGACGCCTGATCCGGAAATGTTGTTTCATGGCAATTGACCGTGAGAATCCCAAAAAGGCATTTACAACCATTCAGAATGCCGCGCATCTGATTCAGGCGGATGAATGTTCCGTTGCCGTCTATCCGGAAGGAACACGGAGCAAGAATCTGGAGCTTCTGCCGTTTCATCACGGTGTCTTCAAAATCGCCCAGAAAGCTCATGTTCCGATTGTTGTCATGACAATCCGCGGAACCGAATCCATATATAAAAACATTCCGTTTCATCATACGGATGTTTACTTAAATATAATATCCACCATCTCTGCAGATGATGTGAAAGCACATAGAACCAGCGAGTTGGAGCAGATGATCCGGGAACTTATGCTGGAAGATTTATCGCACCCGATATGATGCGGCACATTAGCTTAACGCACCATATCTCTTATAAACCATAATGAAATACACATAGGAGGCACTTATGAACTACCACATTTTATACAATCCACTGGCCTGCAACGGACAGGGAGAAGAAGAAGCAATGAAGCTTAAAATGCTTCTGGCCGGAAATCAGCTGACCTTTCACAATGTAATCGAAGCAATCGATTACAAAGAGTTTTTTGACAGTCTCTCACCAAAAGATCATATCACGATCTGCGGCGGTGACGGAACCCTGAATCATTTTGTAAATGATATTGCCGGTCTTTCCGTTCAGAATCCGATTCTTTACTATTCTACCGGTAGCGGCAATGATTTTCTGCGGGATTTAGGCAAGGAAAAAGGCGGATTGCCTATCCAGATCAACCAATATCTGGAGCATCTGCCAATCGTATCCGTGAACGGAGAAAACCACTATTTTCTAAACGGTATCGGTTATGGTATTGATGGTTATTGCTGTGAAGTTGCAGATAAACAAAAGGAAACCTCCAAAAAACCCGCCAATTATACGGCAATTGCGATTAAAGGTCTGTTATTCCATTATGAACCAACGACTGCAACCATTACTGTCGACGGCAATGAACATACCTTCCAAAAAGTATGGCTGGCTCCTACCATGAACGGTCGTTTCTATGGTGGCGGCATGATGATCACTCCAAAACAGGATCGTCTGAAGAATCAGACCGTTTCTGTGGGTGTGATGTATGGAAGCAGCAAATTAAAAACTCTGGCCGTGTTCCCTTCTATTTTCAAGGGAACCCACGTGAAGCACACTGAAATGTTCCAGGTACTTACCGGCCAGAGTATTACGGTTGAATTTGACCGTCCAACGGCTCTTCAGATCGACGGAGAGACCGTTCTCGGTGTTACAAAATATCAGGTAACGGCAGCTGCTTTCTAAAGGAGCTGTCCCTTACCTAACAGAGTCGCCATGACTGCTTTCTCTGCATGTCGGCGATTCTCTGCCTGATCCAGGATGTGCTCCAGATTCTCATCTACCACATCCTGTGAGATCTCATATCCGACATGCATTGGCATATCGTGAAGCACGATCGCATGACTTCCTTCCAGAAACTCCTTATTGATCTGATATGGCATCATCATTTTCAGAGTTTCTTCTTTCTTCTGTGCATATGCAGGATTATTAAAGAATTCCATGTCTACCCAGGTGTCTGTATATAATACATCCATATCCTTTACATATTTTCTGGCTTCTTCCATAGACATTGTCGGATCCAGTTCTACATAGTATCCGGTTGCCTTTGCCTTTTCATAGAAATCCGCATCGACTGCGGTATCGTTTACAAGCGGAGTCAGACCATAGAGTGTACCCATTTCCATCTTTGAGAAGAATTCTACCAGTGAGTTGAATACATTGTTTTTCGCTCCGATATATAAAAACTTCACATTCAGACTGCCGAATTTCTCCACAAGAGTTAACGCATCTGCCAGAATCTGGCATGGATGATAGGTGCTATCACATCCGTTTATAAACGGAACCGTGGTATTGGCACCGAACAGCTCAACCGTCTCATTCTTCACCAGACGTGCCATGATAATATCTACATTCCGTCCTACATAACGGAGCTCAGATACCGGCTCACCCAGCACAAAGTTGGAATCCTTCCACAATTGATTATAATAGGTACCACCCAGCTCTGTAATACCGGTTGTAAAGGACAGAAACGTTCTGGTCGATGTTTTTTCAAATAATGTATATAACTTTTTACCCTTTAAAATCTCTGCATATTTCTCCGGACTTTTCTTCATGTCCAATGCAAGATTTAAGATGTCCATCAATTCTTCTTTGCTATGTTCCTTAAAATTCAGCATGTTTTTCATGGTCTCAATCCCCTTATCTCTCGTCTTATTTTTATAATTCCCAATTTATATTTATTCATTACTGAATCTTCATGTTAGCACATTTGTTTTTATTTTTCAAGCATTCGGTCTATTGTTGCGACTCCCCCGCGCAGGTTTCCCAAACAGTCCCCGTTTCTTCTTTTTGCGATTCGCCTCTTCCAATGCTGCCGCCGCTTCTATATTTGCTCTCTGTCTGTTCCGGATTGTTTCATCCAGCTTGCGGAATCGTTCCTCCTGCCGCTCCTCATTCTCCCGGAACGTATAATCCATCTGTTTGATGATCCGCTCTGATACCTTGTCCGATACTTCATTGCTGATAGCTCCGCTTAAAGAACGATTATTTGCCTCCAAAGCTTTCCCTATGATTTTAGTCATGATTTCCTGAAATTGTTCCATCTTAAACTCGGCAGATACTGTTTCTACTGCTGTCCGGTTCTGTGCATTTACAATCTGTCGGGCCTGCTTCATTTCCATGACTTTCCCGGATGTTCCGCCAGTGATCACTCCACTGATTGCAGTCCCGCCCTGCGGTTCGGACTGTTCCGGTGCTTTATTCTCCACTGCCGGAATCTCCTGCTGTCTCATCATCTGTTTATAATTTAACTTTGGATCTGCATATAGGTCCGGAAGAATCTGTTTGATCGCTTTTAATAAGATTCCCTGCTCCTTCATTTCCTGAACCGCCTTCAGCACACGAATATCTTCATCTGTATAATATCGATGCCCCATCTGATTCCGCTTGATCTTCAGTTCCAATTCTTCCTCCCAGTAACGCAGAACATGCGGTTCTACATTCAGCATATGGGCAGCATCAGAAATCAGGTATCCAGTCTCGTTCATAAAAAATCCCCCTCATCGTGTATTCGTTACTGATTCCATCATACACCGAGGGGGATTTCTCCTACAATTTCTATCGTATGCTATTATATTGGCTGCTTTGACAAAATATGCGTTTCTGCCTTCAACACCTACAGGATCCTGTCTATATCCTGTAAGATACGCGTACTGTCATAATAATAAATGATATTTACTACCCGGTTGGAGGTATCATTGATCACCAGTACCAGCACACTGCCATCCACGCCCAGAAAATATTCTGCGGTACTGCCTCTCTGACCTATATCATCCAGCATTGAAAAGTAATACGTATACTTATAGCCCGTACTTCCTTCTCCAGCCAATACCTTTGTTTCTTCCGCTTTTGTCAGAAGATGACTCTCGGAGTCACCGATCGTAATGCCGTAGGCAGAATACTTTTTCCCGTCAAAACAGATGCCGGCCTGTTTACCGTTATAATAAATAACGCCTATATCCTTCTTAGGTCCGGAATATACCTGAAAACCTGTATGATCCCGGTTTGGAATGCTTAAGTAAGACGGCCCTTCCGGATTCTCTGTCATTTTAACTCCAAGTGTTTCTTCCAGTTCTGCCTGTGGCAGCCTGAAATAAGGCTCCAATGCCGTCTTCCGGTTCCAGGGAATGTTCGTCAGTATGAGTGCGACTACTACCGCTACCACAAGTACAATCACAAATCCGGGAATATGCACCTTCTTTGTCTTCGTATTAGTGTCCGCAGATACCCGTGTTACCGTATTGTCCGACTGTGGCAGATGATAATAGCCATCTGCGTCAGCACCGGATTCTGTCCCTGTTTCTTCTGTCTTTTCCTCTGCTTCCTCATTTAATTTAAATTCCATCCCTCAAATAATCCTCCTCTATGACCTGCGACTATGTTCCAGATTTACAAACTTCGTATACTCACCCTGCCAGCCTAACATTACTGTACCGGTCGCACCGTTTCTCTGCTTGGCAATGATGATCTCCGCCTTATTCTTGTCCTCCTCCGGCAGATCATCCCGATATTTATCTTCACGATATATGAACATAACCACGTCGGCATCCTGCTCGATAGATCCGGATTCCCGCAGATCGGAAAGCATCGGTCTGTGATCGGTTCGTGCCTCTACCGCACGGCTCAGCTGCGACAATGCAATGATCGGCACATCCAGCTCTTTTGCAAGCACCTTCAGCCCACGGGAAATCTCTGATACCTCCTGCTGTCTGGAGTCAGTTCTTCCATTGCCACTCATCAACTGCAGGTAATCGATAATGATCAGTCCGACGTTATGTCTCTGTTTTAACTTGCGGCACTTATTTCGGATGTCTCCAATCGTTACATTGGACTGGTCTTCAATAAACAGCTTCGTGCTGCCGATAATGTTGGAGCTTTCATACAGCTTCATCCACTGATCGTCCTGCAGATTACCGGTTCGGATATTCTGCGAATTCACCTGCGATTCCATCGCGATCATACGCTGTACTAATTGCTCCTTATTCATTTCGAAGTTAAAAATAGCCACCGGCACGTCTGTTTTCAGGATTACATATTCTGCAATGTTCAGTACAAATGCTGTCTTACCCATGGCCGGTCGTGCCGCGATCAGAATCAGCTCCGATCCGTGCAGACCTGTCAGCATATCATCCAGATCCAGAAATCCGGTCGGCACACCGGTAATATTTCCCTGCTGCTTGGATGCTTTCCGGATGTTCCGCAGCACGTTATCTACCACTTCCCGGATTGGTGTGAAATCATCCCCATTACCGCCGCTCTGTGACAGCTCCAACACCTGATTTTCAACATTGCTTAATATGTTTGCCGATGAATCTTTTAAGGAATAGCATTCATTAGCAGTTGTTTCCGCCATTTTGATCAACCGACGCATGTTTGCACGATCTTTTACTATTTCTGCGTATTTTTTCGCATTGGTGGAAACCGGAACCACATTTAACAGCTCCTGCATGACTTCAATGCTATATACATTCTCCGGAACGCCCTTCTCCTTCAGGCGTTCTGTTAATGTGATCATATCTATCGATGCACCTTCATGATACAACTCCACCATAGCCTCAAAAATCACGCCATACTGCACCTGATAGAAATCATCCTTCATCAGCATATCCGCAACATTAACCACAGCCTCCCGGTTCATCAGCATGGATGCCAGTACCGCCTGCTCTGCTTCTACACTATGTGGTTGTACTTTACGAATGATTGTTTCTTCCATCTTCTCTTCCTGTATCTGTTTCGATTATTCTTCTACAACCTTAACTTTTAACTCAGCTGTTACCTTTGCATGAAGCCGGATCGGTACATTGTGTACACCAAGCGTCTTAATGCTTTCTTTTAACTGGATCTTCTTTTTGTCAATGTCATATCCCAGCTGTTCCTTTGCTGCATCTGCAATTTCCTTTGAGGATACGGATCCGAACGTCTTACCGCCTTCTCCGAGTTTTAACTTCAGTACAATCTCTTTCTCTTTAATCTCTGCTGCCAGCTGTTCTGCCGCTGCCAGCTGTTCTGCCGCTACTTTAGCCTCATGTGCCTTCTGCAGCTTCAGGTCATTTAAGTTCTTGCTATTCGCCTCTACACCAAGCTTCTTTGGTAAAATGAAGTTTCTGGCATAACCGTCATTCACTTTCACAATCTGTCCCTTTTTACCTAATGCTTTTACGTCCTGTAATAAGATTACTTCCATTTTATATATCTCCTTCCGCTATCATAGTTTTCAATAAATCTTCCAGCTTCTGTTTTGCTTCCTCTGCCGTACAGTCCTGAAGCTGCGCACCTGCAACGGATGCATGGCCACCGCCGCCCAACCGTTCCATGATAACCTGCACATTAACTTCATCAATAGATCTCGCACTGACATAAACGGTGTCCTTCACTTTTGTAAGCATAAAGGACGCCTTTACGCCATCCACATCCAGCAGTTCGTTTGCAATCTGTGCCGCCATAACTGTCGGACTGTCTACGCCTTCTGCCGGAAGAATGCCGATTGCATAGTTATCCATAAATAATTCCGCATTCTCAACGCCTTCCACCTTATGCTTATAGGCATCCAGATCCGTCCGGAACATCTTACGGACTCTCGTAACATCCGCTCCACTCCGTTTTAAGAAGGATGCCGCTTCAAAGGTACGTACACCGGTCTTGGTAACAAAGGTGTCTGTATCTACCAGAATTCCGGAATACATGGCATCTGCCTCGATTGGGCGAAGCTTCGGCTTGTCAATAATATACTGCAGGATCTCCGCTACCATCTCACAGGCCGAAGATGCGTACGGCTCAATATAAGAAAGAATCGCGTTCTGGATGGAATCGCTCATGGTTCGATGGTGGTCGATCACCACAATGGATTTCGTCATCGTCAACAGCTTCTCGCACTCCGTAAAGCTCGGCCGATTAACGTCCACCACAACGACTGCAGTATTCATATCCGCCAGGTTCATTGCCTGCTCACTGTCAATAAACATATCATCGGGATACAGATTGTTTCCGATGAAATTGTTCATGATCGGCCGTATAGCCATTGATACTTCGTTGATAACTATATGTGCCTGCCGGTTCATGGCTGTAGCCAGCCGGTAAATACCGATTGCGGAACCGATGGAATCCGCATCCGGATTCTTGTGTCCCATGATCAACACCTGATCCTTGGTCTCCAGTACTTCTCGAAGGGCATGTGCCTTTACACGTGCCTTCACACGGGTATTTTTCTCAACTCCCTGCGATTTGCCACCATAATAATAAATCTGCTCGCCATCCTTGACAACCGCCTGGTCGCCGCCACGTCCAAGTGCCAGATCAATGGATACCCGCGATGCATCATATGCCTGAATATAAGACGGGAATCCGACACCCAGTCCGATGCTTAGTGTTACGGCAATCTCATTACCAATGTTGATAGAACGTACTTCATCCAACAGTGCGAACTTTGTAGTCTGCAGCTGCTGCAGATACTTCTGCTGAAATACGACCAGAAACTTATCCTTCTCCAGCTTCTTTACGATGGCATCAATATTCTGAAAATACTTATTAATCTTCCGGTCTACCAGCGCTGTCAGAAGAGGCCGGCGCACTTCTTCCACGCCCTCTAATGCTTCCTCATAATTATCAATATAAATCAATGCCGAAACCAGCTTCTGATCCTTATTCTCCTGAATATAGCGCCGCAGCTCTGTCTCATCGAACAGGTACATAGCAATCAGAACATCATCTTTATCTACCTCTACATCCTCCGGTAAAATATCATGGATAATGACCCGGCGCATCTCTACCCGGTAATACCCTTCCTGATAATGCATCCCAAACTCCGTCAGATCATTCTTCTGTGGAAATAATTCTCTGGTAATCTCCGGAAAAATCTGGATCACACTCTTCTTTGCCGATTTCTCACTACCGACAATCCCATAGAACATGCCGTTTGCCCAAAGGATTTTACCATCCGGGTCAATCAGGGCATAAGGAATCGCCAGATCCTTCAGAAGCTCTTTCTGAACCTGTCCCTGTTCAAATGCGAAACTGATCAGAGTACTCATTATATTCGGCTTATTATGCACATAAATGAATATCACAATCAGAGCATAAATCATCAGACCAATGGACAGCCCGATACCGGTCTCAATATCCCGGAAGTAAATGACACAATTCAGCAACACCAATGGTATCAACAGAAAAAACGGTATACGTAAATACCTCTCTATTTGATTTTTCAGAACAACCTTTTTCGGCTTCTGTTTTACCGTTACAGTCTCCTGCTCGTTACTCATTTCTTACTGCTCCTATTCCGATTATTACAAATCTTCAACCGTAATCTCCAGCAACTGTTCCTTGTTTACAGATGCTGCCGCCACCAGACGATTCGCCTGCCGTTCAATCACCCGGCTTAAATAATTCCGGACATCTCTGGCATTTCCAAAGTTCTCATCTTTTTCTTTTACCATCTTCTCAAGCACTTCTTTTAATCGAACCTTGCCGGAAGAACTCAGGTGATAATCCTGTTCCCGACACATATGTTCAAAAATTGTAAATAAATCTTCCTCTGTATAATCCGGAAACTCAATAGTCTTATTAAATCTGGATTTCAAACCCGGATTGGCATCAATAAAATCTTCCATCAAATCCGGATATCCGGCTACTATTACGATCAGATCATCCCGGTAATCTTCCATCGCCTTGTTCAATGTATCAATTGCTTCCTGCCCAAAATCACCTTCCGGTCCGTGATTGCTCAATGCATACGCTTCATCGATAAATAGCACGCCGCCTTTGGCTTTATCGATCACCTTCTTGGTCTTCAGTGCCGTCTGGCCCATATAGCCCGCGACCATACCGGAACGGTCCACCTCTACCAGATGTCCCTTGGACAAAACACCCAATGCACAATAAATCTTAGATAACAGTCTGGCAACTGTCGTCTTACCGGTACCAGGGTTGCCCGTAAAGACAAAATGCTTCGCAACCGGTGCTTTTTTCAGTCCGTTCTCCGCACGCAGTTCATTGATCTGGAGCAGATTTACAATATTTTTCACTTCTTTTTTTACACTTTCCAGTCCAATCAGACCGTTCAGCTCCTGCATCAGTGTTGAAAGATCGTATCCTTCCTCCGGCACCTCCGTGATATCCCCCACAAACGGGATCTCTTCTTCTGTATCCTTTGGATTTTCCTTGGTACGATACGGAATGCTATCCGGTGTCTCTACCCGTTCTTCTCCAAAGTTCTGGTAAGCATTGATCTGATTCTCCAGCATCAGCAGATACCGGGTCAGACTGCGGATTTCCTTATCCTCAACCCTGCGGTTACACGCAATAAAATCTCTGCCCAGCTCCTGAAATGTATGATAATACAACCGTCGTATATCGTAATATTTTGACTGATATATCACATCCGGAATGTTCTTATCCTTCATAAAATAATGAACCGACAGCGGTGGATTGCTCAGAAAATCCCGGTCACCAATCTTATTTCTCCGGATGCAATCTATAATCGTATCTTCATCAAACTCATATTCCAGCAATTTATTGATATAACGGATTTCTTCTTTATTCACGACACCATCTGAAATTGCCAGATAGCAGAAAAAGTTTCTTAAATCCATGCGCAGCTGTTCCACCGCACTGAAATCCCCTTCCAAAAGGATTCCGTTCGCATCCATCTCTCTGGCTATTTTCTTGCAACACCGAAAAAGTGTTATGCTATCCTGTTCCATTGATTCTCCCCATTGCTTTATAGTATCGGTTATGTCTATTGACCTCAGTATACATTCCATAATACTATACTACTTTTCCATGAAAACCGCAAGCACGGCGGTGAGGCTTTCTTCGCAATGATGGCTTTACAGGTGACGCGTTCTTCGCAATGATGGTTCTACAAGTGATGCGTTCTTCGCAATGATGGTTCTACTCCGGGACCGCTCCCGCTAATTTGCCCCTCGCAGCGGATACTAAATTCGTGCTCCGCACTCATTAAGTACCGGCGGGTGCAAACGTCCCTTCGTAGAATCATCATTCGCTCCGAAAGCTGTTGACTGAGCAGCCTAAATACACTTTCACTTCTGTCAGTCTTGCTTTTATACATGTTATTATTGAAGGGTGTTGATAACATAACTACATTACAACTAAACGACTGGATTGAAAGGGGAAAAACCGGAGCATGCCTCCCTAGTCCCAAGATACAGGAGCAAGTGACAGGACCATGTAGGAACATCGGCACTTAGATGCCGTCCTTTGGCATCTTATGTGCCGCTATGTTCCGATTTGAGCGGGAGCACGTCCTGCACTGCTCCCTGTATTGCGGGACGATGGCTACATACCCGGTCTCTGCCTGTATCGCGGGACGGCAGGATAGTCACAACATGGCGTAAAAAAGGCACGCGAGCCTTTACTTACCCCGCATGCCTTCGATTGGATTTAATTTTGCCGCCCAGCGTGCCGGGAAGAATCCGGCCGCCACACCTAAAATCACCGCAAAGATCACTGCACTAAATGCCAGCCAGATTGGAATCTCCGCCAGCATTGTTCCTTTGGGCAAAGAGAGCAGTTTCACTGCGAGCCGGTTTACCGCCAGTCCGGAGATACCATACGATATCAGCACTCCGATTATGCCGCCGATACCGCCCAATATTCCGGATTCTAACAGAAACAACGAGAGCAGCTCTTCCGGATCTGCCCCCAGAACCTTCAGCATACTCACCTCCTGCACCCGGTCATAAACCGCTGTGGTCATTGTATTTCCGATTCCAATAACTGCAACGACCAGTGCGATCATTCCGATCCCTGCCAGGATCAGCTGCGCGATCTTCATTGTTTTCTCGATATATTCCACAAATTCAATATTGCTTTCTGTCTGAAATCCCATATCCTTTAAAGCCTGCTCCAGCTTTTTTACAGACTCTATATCATCGGCTTCTACAATCGCACTTCCATAGATCCATTCATTATAATTCTCATCATTCTGATTGACCGGCTGTCCCGGAATCTTCCCACCATCTGCCAGACGTTTCAGGTATAGCTTCAGTTCATCCTGATTGCAGTAAATGGAATAGGAATTCTGTTTCGTCATATCCGTAATCGGGAGCCGTACCTTTGTCTCACTATCGCTTCCTGCCTGTGAGAACGTGGTTTCCAGCTTTTTCCCGGTCAGATCTTCGGTTTCCTCACTGCTGTCACTCTCATGGATTTCTCCGTAGCTGGTTCCGGTCACTTCATTAAAAAACAGATTCAGCACTTGATTTCCCATGATCAGCTCCGGTATCCAGTTATCTCCTTCCGACTGATTTCCATGCAGTGTTTCTATTTCATCCAGATATTCCTGCGGTATACCATCAATTGTCCAATAGCCGACATAATTATCATATGAGAACCGGGCGTCTACGGAAAGTATCGGATAAACAGCCGCTACCGCATCCAGCTTCCGTACCTCTTCCAGACGGCGGTCTGTGATCATCTGATCCTTCCGTTTGCCCTCTGTGATGCCCCGGATACGAATCTCTGTAGCACTCCCTTCCTCTCCTGCCATAGTCAGAAGCACCTTCTTTGTTCCCAGCCCAATTGCCATCAGGGATACGATCGATACGATTCCGATCACAACTCCCAGAATCGTAAGAAATGTACGGATGCCCCGCTGTTTCATATTGGCCCAGCATAAATGCCATATCCATTTCATAGGCTAAAACTCCTCCAGCAGTTTTTTCTTCCTGCGTCTCCTCTGCAATATCAATCCGACAACTCCGCCTGTAATCATAAGGACTCCCAACACAATGCTGGTTATCATCCAGCCCTGTCCCGTATGGGTGTCATCCTTCACCTTCTCCAGATTCTCATAAACCGGCTGTGCCACCTTCAGCTCAATACTCTGAACCACAGTATGCCGCTCTCCCTTCCGATCCTCATAGGAAACGGTCAGTTCATTTTTATCTCCGCTCATCTCCGATATTGCGCTCGCCTTTGTCAGAAGATCTACATTGCCCCGTTTTCCGGCATCGATGGTTCCGATATACGTATCAGCAACAGCCACATTACTTCCGCTGATGCCGGCGGTCACATTATAAAGCGGCTCTTCTCCCAGATTATTTACAGAAGCTCCGATTTCTACCGTTTCACCCAGTTCAACATCACTATCCGGGAGAAACACATCCGTTACCGAACATCGCTGCTGCAGAGTAACCGGAAGGAATATAGATTCCTCAACCGTATACGGAGAGCCATCATTTCCCTCATACTCCGATTTCAGAAGCAGCTTATAGGACTGCGTGGTCAGTCCATCCACAGCCTGCATCGCAAATGTAAACTCTGATTCACTTCTGCCGGCCAGTTTCTCCAGATATGCCGTACCCGCTCCATCCACCGGAAGAAATTCGCCTTTTTCCGTGGAGATTGTAAGCTTCAGATTCCGGATGGAATTCGCCGCTGTATTCTTCAGCGTAATATGTAACGTAAACGGCTGTCCCGCCACGATTTCCCCTTCTTCTATCGAATAATTGGACAGCATTACCCGCGGAGTGGCGGCCTGCGTCCTCTGCACATTTAGTACCATTATCAGTATCGGAATCAGTACCGGAATCAGAAATCTATACGCTTTCCTTTGTGTAACTTTGATTCTCTGTCTCACTTCCTGCATGGCTTATCCCTCCACAATCTCTCCATCCGCGATCTTAATGATCCGGTCTGCCTCTCTTGCCAGATCAATGTTATGTGTAATCAGAACCAATGTCTGATTCAGCTTTTTCACGGAGCTTTGTAACAGTGCAATAACCTCATTTCCATTCTTGGAATCCAAGGCTCCGGTCGGCTCGTCTGCCAGGATCAAGGATGGCTGATTCGCCAGAGCTCTTGCAATTGCCGTTCTCTGCTGTTGTCCACCGGACAACTGATTCGGCAGATGCTTTCTCCGATCCTGCAGTCCCAGTAATTCCATGATCTGCTCGACATATTCCCGATCCGGTTTTCTGTGATCCAGAAGAATTGGCATGGTAATGTTCTCCTCCACGGTCAGTACCGGAATCAGATGGTATGCCTGAAAGATAAATCCAACCTTCCGCCGACGGAAAATTGCCATCTGCTCATCATTTAACTTCGTGATATCCTTGCCGTCCACCACAACCTTGCCGCTGGTCGGTGTATCCACACCACCCATGACATGAAGCAGGGTAGATTTGCCGGAACCGGAAGCACCTACGATTGATACGATTTCCCCCTGTTTCACCGTCATACTGACATCATGCAGGCCCCACACTCTGCTGTCGCCTTCTCCATATACCTTTGTGACATGTTCCATTGTTACAATATCCATATTGATTCCTCCTGATTTTCCACTTCGTACTTGCCGGTTTTTTCTTAATTTATATTCCGAATCAGTCTCCACCCGTTGTCAGATCACCGATCATATCCCGCGTCATATAACGCATCGGCGCATAAATGGAGCCGACCAGAAGTAGGAATGAACCCGCGATACAGATTGGTATCATCGCCCATGGGAAATAATACGGAATCTGCACCAGCTGCATGATGTAATAATACAGCCATGCACTCAGACCGCATCCGACGGTAATGCCAATGAGATTTGACACCAGAGTTGTGATCACGCCTTCCAGAAGTGTCATCTTCAGAATCTCACCTCTGGTAGCTCCAAGCACCTGCAGCTGTGCAAACTCCTTTCGCCGCAGATGAAGATTGCTCGCCGTTGCATTGATGAAATTCAGCGAATACATCAGCACCACAAAGGTCAGGATCAGGACTGCGATTGCTATCTGCCACTTCGTGCCATCAAGTATAATATATATTTCCGGATATCCGGAAACCGTGCATATGGCATCTCCATAATAAGATCCTTCCCACATTCCATTTGTAATTTCATAATAGGTATTTTGCAATTTTTCGCTGAGCGTTCCGTTCTTTATATGATACGCCATGCCCGTCATCATGCTCTCATCCGTACCTGTTGTCATATAATATTGCTGTAGCGGAAGGATCCACCCGCTCTCTCCCATGCTATCTTCATCAACAACTCCCCTGTTCATATTCGGGTCTCTTGAAATAATTCCCTCAATGGTATATGTCTCATAATCTCCTTCTGCCAGTAATTGCTTCCAGCATCGGTAAGCCGCATATTGTTTCTTCTGATAATACCGGTTCTGGATCTCCTCTGTCGGCGTCAGCTCGACACCCAGCTCATACTCCTGTACAACATCCAGAAGCCAGCCCGGATGCTCTTCATCCTCTCCCCCGGTCGTTCCAAGCTTTGAAAGCTCCCGATCCCGCTCAGCATTCAGCTTCTGAATCTCCGACTGCATCATTTCCCGGAACCGCTTCATATTTACAATGTCAATCGTGTCTCCCAGCTGATAATCAAGCATCGTGATCGTCTTCGTTGTATAACCATCATCCGTTTCTATTACCCTCCGTGACTCCGGATTGACCAGAATGATACCATGATCGCTGAGGTCAACCGTACCGGCTGTCAATGCAGACTTACAACGTGACAGATCCGCATCATCATATCCATAGCAGGTATCTGCTGCCAACAGCTTGGCATACCAGCCGATCTGTCCCTCATTCTGCTCCTTCTCCTCTCCGGCTGTCAGCGTATTTTCCTGTTCTTCCCGCTGCTGCAATTTGCTCAATATATTCTGCGTGAAATTCATATTTCCCAAATATTCCAGATATTCATTTGTATAATGACCGGTCTCATAATCCTGTAACCAGATATCTGCCGAGTATTCCCGTTTACTGTCAGTGACTTCCCGGAAATCATTCATAGCTGCCAGCTGCCCAGTTGCCGGAAGGGATGCGTGTACTTCATCTATGGTTTCTATTACATTTAAGGAATTTAAGAAATAGAGCTGATAATATCCGTACCTGTTTCGCGTATCCTGCGTATACTTTCTCTCCGAAAAGCCGATTCCCGTAACCGTCATGATCATGGCAATCCCAATCGCCATAGCTGCTGTCGTTCTTCTGAATCTTCCGGGATTGCGCATCAGGCTCTTGTATGCATAATCCCCTTCCATACCGAAGATTTTGCCGAAGATACCACTCTTCCGGGCTTTTGCCTTTTCCTTCTTAATCCGATACTCACCGCGGATCGCACTGACCGGAGACATTTTTGTGATCAGCTTGCTGTTTTCTCCCATCGTAAAATAAAGATCTCCCAGGAAGAATATCAGAAGTACCGGAATAATTAACGGCTGAAATCCGAGCGGCAGCTGCAGAACTGCTGCCAATCCCAGACCGGCTCCGATACCTAGCAGCAGCCCGATACCGATACCCGACAGTTCAAGAATCGCTCCCTGCAGGTACATCAGACCCTTTAACTGCTTACCGGTCGCTCCGATGCAACGAAGATTTCCATAGTCCCGAATATTTTCCAGAGCATCCAGCTGAATTGCATTCCGAACGATTCCGACACCAAAGATTGCTATAATATAGGCAATCACCAGACTGAAATAAATGAAAACCAACACATCATTCTTGTCCCTTCCCTGAAAGTATCCACTTGCTACCCAGTCGTTGATCTCTCCTTCCACCCCATACTCTCCACACAGATCTGTAAACTGCCGCTCCAGTGTGTACGGATTTCTAACGTTAATGTACAGGCAATTCTGATACTGAATGTCCTGTTCCACTCCATGAATATCATGGTCATAATATGGGCCGATATAAGCACTCTCGATCCGGTCATCCTCTAAGATTGCCTGCGCCTGTGCTTCTGACTGTGTAAAAAGAATCGCCTCGTAATCTCCATCGGCTCTTGTTTCCTCCCGGAACTGCAGCAGAAAACAAAATACCACATTCAGAAAAGCCGTAACCAGAATAGCTGTAATAATAACACCTAAGATCGCAATTCGGTTCCTGCTCTTATTCATCTTCAAATAGCGTAACGCCAGACCCTTATAATCCTTCATAGTCTCCCTCCACAATCTATCTCGATAACACAAATAGGTATTGCCTTTTATTGACAATACCTATTATAACTGCTCTATATTACGTTTCGGTGACTTGGAATCTTACAGAATTGTAAGAAACGTCATTGGCAGAAAATCTTCCGGATTATTAGTTACCCCAGACTTCCTCTGCTACTTCCTTTACAAGTCTGAGTTTTGCCCACTGCTCTTCTTCTGTCAGCTTATTGCCGATCTCACAGGAAGCAAAGCCGCACTGCGGGCTCAGATACAGACGCTCCAGTGGAACATAGTTCGCTGCTTCATGGATCCGGTTAATTACAAGCTGCTTATCCTCCGGCACCGGTGACTTGGTCGTGATCAGTCCAAGAACCACTTTCTTATCTCCGGAAACCTTTGCAAGCGGTGCGAATCCACCGGATCTCTCATCATCAAACTCCAGGAAGTACGCATTCACGTTCTCTTCTCCGAATAAGATATCTGCAACAGAATCATATGCACCCTCACTTGCATAAGTAGAATGGAAGTTACCCCGGCATACATGTGTATTTATAATCATATCCTTCGGTGCATTCGCGATAACCTGATTGTTAATATCCTTATGTGCTTTCTGAACCTCGATCAATCCTTCTCTGGTTGTTCCGTAGAGGGTATGACCGATCTTATCCGCAAACATACCCCAGGTACAATCATCCAGCTGTATATTTCTGCAGCCTGCAGCATACAGATCATTGATCACCTTACCATATCCTTCTACGATATCATTTACCAGATCTTCATCCTTCTCGTAATATTTCTCTGTATTGATCCGGTTGAACGGCATGGTAAACTGTGCCAGGAACTGTGCCGGTGATGGCATCGTCTGCTTTGCTACCGTGTTCTCATCTTCGAGTGCCTTCACAAACCGGAAATGTTCTACAAACGGATGCTCCGTGGATAATCCGACCTTTCCGATAATGTAGGTATCATCCACCATAGCCGCCTCTCCATGGAACGGAAGACCCGTCTTGGTCGGTGTATGTCCGATACCATCAAATCCCCACATAAAATCAAGATGCCAGGTTGCTCTCCGGAATTCGCCATCTGTGATCACATGATAGCCCAGCTCCTTTGTCTTAGCCACAAGCTCTGTAATGGCCTCGTCTTCCACTACCTTTAATGCAGCATGATCGATCTTGCCCTCATCAAACTCTCTTCTTGCCTTCTTTAACTTTTCCGGTCTCAGAAAGCTACCCACAAAATCATATCGAAACGGTGTCTGTAATGTACTCATAATTCTATCCTCCATACCTGTTTATTTAATAATCGTTTGAATCTGAGGATAGTATATCAACCCTGATACCATTTGAAAAATACATTAAAAACGAAGTTATCTATAGTTTCAATCTATAGACAAATGCTTCTTTAATGCTTCTAAATAGGAATATGCATACTTACTGAACAGTATATTTTTCTTTCTGATGATCCCAATTCTCATCGTGCAGTCTGCCTCCAGCGGTCTGGCAATAATGCTGTCACCGTTTAACTTCGAATCGATCACACCGGAGCTGACGGTAAAGCCATTCAAGCCGATCACCAGATTAAATAAGGTTGCTCTGTCCCGTACCTGAATATTTTTCGGGAAATCCAGCACACTCAGGAACTCCTCGGAATAGTAAAAAGAATTCCGCTCTCCCTGTTCAAAAACCAGATACGGATACGGCTTTAACTGTTCCACTGTAATCTTCTCCTGTCCCGCCAGCGGATGATCCTTGCAGATAAACACATGCGGTGCCGCAACAAACAGCTCCTCGAAGATCAGCTCCTGTTTCTTGATTATCTTACTGAGAACCTCTTCATTGCTCTCTGACAGATAGATAACTCCGATCTCACTTTTCCCCTCCGCTACATCATCTATGATCTCACCGGTCTGCGTTTCCCTTAATATAAAGCTATACTGATCCGCATCATACTCCTTGATCAGATCTACAAATGCGTTCACCGCAAAGGAGTAATGCTGACAGGAAACCGAAAATCTGGGTTTTCTTCTCACCCCCGTACCAAAATGCTCCTTCATGATGTCTGCCTGCTCCAGAAGCATTCTAGAATATGACAGCAACTCCTCACCCTCTCTGGTAAGCACGACACCGCGATTTGATCTGGAAAATGCCACGATTCCCATTTCTTTTTCTAAATTATGAATTGCACTACTGAGGCTTGGCTGTGCAATAAACAGTTTCCCCGCTGCTTCTGTAAGACTGCCGCATTCTGCCACCGTTACGTAGTATGCTAATTGCTGTAATGTCATATTCTGCTCCTCTGCTGTACTATTGTTTACATTTCCATAAAGCCAGCCATCCTTTTTATACAGCCTGGTCCTGACCGGCCACCTTCTTTATCAGCTCATTAAATCTCTTATAATGCACCGGCGGTATATTATGTGCCGCCTTGCTCCAGATCTCATATCTGCAGTTCGGATTACACTTTGCCAGTGCCTTTACGCTTTCCGTTACCTCTTTCTGTTCCTTTTCACCGGCAAGTGCATACACCGGAATCTTTACATTCTCAAATCCTTTTACCGACTCCAATGTGATTCCGTTGTCAACTGCATTATGGACGGTTTCTATCTTCAGATTCTGCATCTGCTCCACAAACTCTTTGCGCTGTTCCTTCGGAAGACCGTTCATCATTCCAAGCAGATTGCAGAACCACCGCTTCTTAAATAATGAATGAAATTGCTTTTCATTCTGCTTCATCGCATACTGCAGCATTGCCTCATTCTTATCCAGCCACGGACTTACAAGAATCGCAGCCGTAAACAGCTCCTCATGCTCCGTCACCAGCTTAAACGCCACCTGCGCTCCCAGTGAAAATCCTACCAACAGGACCTTCTGCCCTAATGATGCAATCTGCTTTCCAGTGATATCATTTGTCCAAACCTCTGCTTAGTACCTTTTTGTTCCAAGATCTTTTACCGCACTCCGGACACCGCATATATCTGGTTCTCCCCATATGCATTGCCCACAATACACCGTTAAAAGTCGGAATATATCTGTGATGGCAGACTGCACATTCATAATATCCTGCTTCCTGCTCAATTTTCAATGCATACAGGATTCCTATAACTGCCAGGATAAGTCCCGCAATGATAAGACTGATTCTTACACCTGCCACCATTGGTACAAACGATGCCGTAAAAACAAACCCTAACAAAATAATAACCGAAAATATTCCAATTAAAGTTTCTAAGGATAATAGACGTTTATCCGCCTCCTGTTTCTGCTTTACAGCCTCCAGTAGATTCTTTTCTAAGTTTTCATTATATGCATCCATAGTTACTACCTCCCCGCTTAATAAATCATTTACACTAATTTTAAGTATCTTACACAGTTCCAGCATAATAGAAGAGTCCGGCATTGACTTTCCCCGTTCCCATTTTGATACGGCACGATCGGTGATATTTAATTTTTCTGCTAATTGCACTTGTGTTAACTGATTCTTTTTTCTGCATTCAGCGATAAATTTTCCGATTTTTACCTGATCCATGATTCTTCCTCCTTTCTGCTTTCAGTGTATGGATTATTCGTGTGAATTTCTACCTACCGGCGGTTGAGCGGAGAGCATTCAACCGACAGTTGGGTGACCTTTTATTTCAAAAAAGTAAGTATAAACCACGTATAGTTTCCGACCTCACTCTTTACGCGGATACTGCCTTCCATGCCTTCTACTATCGACTTTGTTAATGACAACCCGATTCCTACGCTGTTCGGGTTTACTTCCTGATGTACCCGGTAGAAACGTTCAAAAATATGCGGAAGCTCCTCCTCCGCAATCCCCACGCCCTCATCCTTCACATAAATCCGGGTATAAATCTGGGTCTGTTCTACCTCAATCTGAATCCGGGTATTCTCACCGGAGTAATCAGACGCATTTTTTAGAAGATTGATCACTGCCTCGACCAGCCAGTCTCTGTCACAGCTCAACCGGCATTCCGGCTCACAGGTGATCTCCAATATCTGATTCCGTTTATCGGTCAAATAGCGAATGCCCTCGCCAGCCTCTGACAGCAACGGAAGCAGCAGTACATCCTGCTTCTCAAACTGAATCGCTCCGGCTTCTATTCTGGCTAATTTTAGCATAGACAGAACCATCCACTCCATACGATTCAACTGATTCTGTGCTTCACGAAGCACCTGCTTCCGTTTCTCCTCGTCCTCTACCTTATCCTCTACCAGGAGATCCACGAATACATTCAGAGATGCCAGCGGTGTCTTCAGCTGATGGGAAATATCCGAGATAATATCCCGCAGAAACAGCTTCTCTTCCATCTCCCGGTTTTGACTCTCCTTCAACGCATAAACCATTTTATAAAAATTGCTGTACATGATTCCAATCGTACCATCCTGATAGTCCTCCGATGGCGGATCGATCCCTTTCTCCATCATGTCATTCATGATCTGCGATGCATGTTCCATATTCTTATAAGCATGATTTAACATCCGATAAACAACGATATAAATTATCACAAGAAAGAATGCGGTGAACCCGATCACTCCGATACTTCTCCAGTCCCAGTATCCCCATGCGATCAGACACCAGATGGCGATAACCGCCAGAAATATAACTGCCAGAATTCCATATATGATTCGAAACCGATTTCTCTCATAATCACTTCGCATGCCTGTCTCCCTCTGTGTATCCATCGTTACAATCGCACAGAACCCCAGCACTGCTGAGGTTCTGTCCTTTAATTACCTTCTGTCCGGTCATCCTTACGGCGGAACCGGTAGCCGACACCACGGACGGTCTCGATCCATTCCGCATCCGTACCCAGCTTATCCCGCAAGCGTTTCATATATACCGACAATGTATTATCATCCACGAAGCTTTCTCCGGTGTCATAAATCCGCTCCAGAAGCTGATTTCTGGTCAGCACGATTCCTTCATTCCGGATAAACTCCTGCAACAGACGCAGCTCATTCGGCGTCAGCTCGACCAGTTGATCCGCCTGAAGAAGCCGCAGCTCTTTCCTGTAAAATTTATGGCTTCCAAAGACATAAATCTCATCCGCATCCGGCCGCTTTGCAGCATCCTGTCGTGCATTCCGAAATCCTGCCCGCCGAAGATTGGCGGCAATTCTTGATAACAGCTCTTTGACACGGTATGGTTTCGTCACATAATCGTCCGCTCCAAGCTCCAGACCCTGCACAATATTTACTTCTTCTCCAACTGCAGTCAGGAAAATAATCGGGATCTGCATATTCGTCTGCCGCACCTCCTTACAGAAGGTATAACCGTTTCCATCCGGCAGCATCACATCCAGCAGGATCAGATCCGGGTTGTCTGATTGCATAACCTCTCTGGCTCTCCGGATCGTTCCGGCCTGAATAACGGTATACCCCTCTGCCCGGAGTGTATATTCTGTTCCCATTGCGAGGGCAAAATCATCCTCTACCAGTAATATTTTACCTGCCATCATTTCCTCTCACCGTTTTACAACAGGCTTTTATTCCAATGTAAAGTTTCCTACAATCTCACCTAATGCCTGTGCCTTCTCCTGATTTACCACTATCATTTCTTCTTCATCTGCCATCTTATCAACGATTTCAGATGTTTTTTCTGCTATCATAGAAATACCTTCTGCCGATTCTTCTGTCATACGTTTGATACCATTTACCGCTTCTGTAATCTCTTCAATCGCAGCTCCCAGCTTCCGAACAGCTTCCCCTATCTCACACATATTCGTCTCATAATTTCCGGCATCCTCTGCATACTGCTCACCGACCTGCATGAAATGATTATAATCTGATAAAACCGTATTTTCCAAAAACTCTGTAGATGTGTTCAGACACTCTGCCATACTACCCACCGCTTCATATATTTCTTTAATAATACCGTCAATATCATTAATCGTATTTTGTGTCTGATTTGCAAGGTTACCAATCTCATCTGCTACAACTGCGAATCCACGTCCGGATTCACCGGCTCTTGCTGCCTCGATGGATGCATTCAGTGCAAGCAGGTTCGTCTGTGCGGAGATTTCCATAATGGTATGTGTCAGCTCATTAATACGCTCAACTGCCTTTGACTTCTCAATTGCCAGCTCGGTCTTCTGTCTTACCTGCTGATACATCTCCTTCGTCCGCTCTGTCGCTTCCTGTGTTGTTTCACTCAGGCTCTTAGCTCTTGCTAATATCTTCTGGGAATCTTCCTCACCATTTTGGGAAAGATTCATAATATTCTTCGTATTCTTATTTACGGTTTCTATATTCTGTGAAACAGTTTCCACCGTTGCGGAGGATTCCTCCATAGCTGCCGCCAGCTGCTGTGTGGTTGCCGAATTATCGCTGCACATCTCACCAACACCTTTTGAGCTATTCTTCAGGTGTCCTGCATTTTCCATAATAACAGTCCCGGTTTCCTCCAGCTTCTGCACTATATCAGCTAATCGTTCATTCATCTCCTGCATTGCCTGGGACATAAGACCTGTCTCATCTTTTCTCCGGCTCAGCTCCTGCATTTTTTCATCCTGTGCCAGATTCAGTTCCGAGATCTGACGCATCATCCGGGTTGCATGCTTAATCGGCGAAACGATTCCCGCACTCATAAAAAATCCTGCCAAAGCGGATACTATAACAGCAATCACTCCTGCCACAAAAATCATCCGCCCTATAGCGCTTGAAGCGGACTGTATCTCAGACTTTGGCACTACCATTACCAGTTTCATGCCATTTCCCAGCTTACTATAACAGCCTACCTGCTTCTTTCCGTTCAGAGTATAATTCAGTTCCTTTCCCTCTTTTGACTCATCCTGAAGATCCTCATTCAGGCTTTTTAATTCACCGGCATTTACATCTGTTATCGCCGTACCGAACTCAAGATTTTTATGATACATGACCTGATTTGCAGAGTTCACAATATATGCACTGCCTGTTTTATATAACTGAATCTCTTCTGCAACGGATTCGATCTCACTGAAATCAATATCCATTCCGACAACGCCTACCGACACGCCATCTACATAAATCGGCACAACATAAGAAATCATATAAACATTAATATTGGAATTCAGGTACGGATCCATCCAGGTAGCCTCACCATTCTGAATCGGTATATAATACCAGCCCACATGTGCTACGTCATCCGAATCATAAACGCTGAAATCGGTTGGTGTCAGCTGATCAAAATCCGCATCTGCCGACTCCCGGGATGCAAAAATTCCGGACGTTGGCTCCGTAAATTCCGGATTATACCGGATATAATAGGTTAACGCACCTTCTGTATTTCTGGCAAACTCCAGTGCAGTCGGCCGTAACTGTTCCGTATATGTCTCTACGTACTTTGCATCTGTCCGGAATGCCTGCAGGTCTGTCAACGACTGCTCTGCCACCTCTGCCAATGTATCTACAGACTGCTCCACCCGGCTCAGTGTTGCATTAATCTCACGGCTGCTGTTATTACATTCCAGTGCCATAATCTTGCTTGCATTCTGATTTGACACACTTAGCATACCTGTCAAGGTCAATCCCCCACAGATTACCGTTGAAATAATCGTACAAATCACTAATAAAATAATAATTTTTGCTTTAATCGTCCTCATATGTATCTCCTTTCCTTCTCCTGCCTCTAAAGTGTACAACACCCTCTTACACTTTAGCACAATCCATGCTATTTCGCAATTCTTTATACCCCTATACGGCCTTCAATGAAAAAACGGGAAAGCCAAATCCGGCTTTCCCGTTTCATTACGTCCTGCTTCAGAACAGTCTTATTTATTCTCCATGCGGGCCTTTAATTTCTCACGCTGTTCCTCATAACCAGGCTTACCCAGTAATGCGAACATGTTCTTCTTGTAGCTCTCAACACCCGGCTGGTTGAATGGGTTAACACCCAGAACATAACCGCTGACACCACAAGCGAACTCGAAGAAATAGAACAGCTCACCTAAGCAATACTCATCCATATGCGGAATCGTGATCTTTAAGTTCGGGATCTGACCATCTACATGTGCCAGAATCGTACCCATCATAGCCTGACGGTTAATGAAATCAACCGTTCTTCCTGCCAGATAGTTCATGCCGTCCAGATCATTGTCTTCCTGCTCCATGATGATCTTTCTTCTTGGATTCTGAACATCCAGAACAGTCTCAATATGGTTCTTGGTACCATCCTGAATAAACTGACCCAGAGAATGAAGATCGGTTGTAAAGTCGCAGGCGGTTGGGAACAGACCCATTCCATCCTTACCTTCAGACTCACCGAACAGCTGCTTCCACCACTCACCGATGTAATGAACGGATGGAGTATAGTTTGCCAGGATCTCCATAGTCTTACCCTTTTCCAGTAAGATGTTACGAATAGCGGCATACTGCAGTGCATAGTTCTGCTCAAACGGCTGTGTCAGGCAGAAATCTCTGGAATATGCAGCACCTTCCATTAACTTATCAATATCTGCTCCGGATACTGCGATTGGAAGAAGACCAACAGCTGTTAATACGGAGAACCGTCCTCCGACATCATCCGGAACTACGAATGTCTCATAGCCTTCTGCGTCTGCAAGATTCTTCAAAGCTCCCTTTGCCTTATCGGTTGTTGCATAAATACGCTTTGCAGCCTCTTTCTCACCGTATTTCTCGATCAGAAGACGCTTAAACAGACGGAATGCGATTGCCGGTTCTGTGGTAGTGCCGGACTTTGAAATAATATTAATAGAGAAGTCGCGATCTCCAACAACCTCTAACAAATGCTCCAGATATGTGGAACTGATGTTATTTCCGGCGAAGAAAATCTGCGGAGTCTTGCGCTGCTCCTTTGGAATCACATTATAGAAACTATGTCTTAATGCTTCAATGGCTGCTCTTGCACCAAGGTAAGAACCACCGATACCGATTACGATCAGGATCTCAGAGTCGCTCTGAATCTTTGCCGCTGCCTTTTTAATTCTGGCAAACTCCTCCTTGTCATAATTAATAGGAAGGTCTAACCAGCCCAGGAAATCATTTCCTGCTCCGGTACGGCTTACCAGGACTTCCTTCGCATCCAGGACACGCTTGCTCATTGCTTTCAGATTATCATCTGAAACCATAAATCTTGCATTACTGTAATCAAAACTGATATTGTAATCCATTGCTTCTTCTCCTTGCTCTCGTTCATATATTTACCGGACAATTCTACTTATCCAGCATCCAAGAATGATTGTAGCAGAGCAGCTATTGAAATTCAAGACAAAATCCGACGGTATTTAAAAATGGCAGAACTCATCCACGGTTCCGAACCGGTATCCGGCCTCCCGCAGGTTCCGGATCAGCTGTGGCAGTGCCTGTGTATTCGCACTTGACACGTTATGGATCAGTGGCATAGCTCCCGGATGACAATATTTATCAAAATGCTGCAGCACATAGTCCGGAGACGGCTGATTGTTCACATCATAATCCAGATATGCAATACTCCAGAATAAAGTACAGTATCCCATATCCTCGCATAGCTGCAGAGTCCGCTCACTGTACTCTCCCTTTGGTGGCCGGATATAAGGATCCATCTCGTATCCGGTTACTTCCTTCATATAATCCGCACAACCCCGGATCTCTGCTCTCTGCTCCTCAATACTAAGGCCCGGAAGACTCGGATGGGTGATCGTATGATTTCCTACCATATGCCCTTCTTCCTTCATCCGCTTGACCAGATCCGGATTATCCCGGATAAATGTCTGTGTCACGAAAAAGATAGCCTTTACATCTGCTTCCTTTAGCGTATCCAGAATGGCAGGCGTATATCCGTTCTCATATCCGCAGTCAAAGGTCAGATAAATGACATTATCCGTCGCATTTTTATTTACATAATAGGCATGATATTGCTCAATATCAAAATCCTCCTGACACCCGGAAGGCCGGTGGTCTTCATTCCGCTTAAACCACCATGCCTGCAGCTCATTGCTGATCGCCGCATATTCCTCTGCCGACCGTTCCACAATCTCGGTCGTTCCTGCACCGGAGTTATTCCCACTCTGCTCCGTTGTCTCTGCCTGCCCGGTTTCAGCGGTATCATCCACGGTCGATTCCTTCTGCTCTGTCCCGGAATTCTCCCCTTCTGACGTATCGGAAGAACCATCCTCTTCACTTCCGGACTCCATGCCGGCCTCTCCGCCTGTCAGATCTTCACTGCTTTCAGACCCCTGATTCATTTCCACTACCTTGATCTCATTACAACCACTCAGACCCAGTAACAGGATTCCCATACACAAAAGTCCAAGTAGTCTGTTTAACCTCTTTCTTATCATACCTGCTCCTTCTTCCATTAACTTGAGAAGAAATTCCGTAAGACCTGCGCGACCAGTTCCGCTTCCTGTCCTGCTGCCGCCTGTTCCATTGCCTCGGCCGGTTGTACCTTCTCCGATGGCAGATCCTCCAGCTGCTCTGCGACCGGAGCTGGTTCTGCAAAACCGTTTACAGGGCGGGTATCCCCCCGCCCTGCGTCCCCTGTCTGTGTACGCCGCCGTTCCTGCCGGCTTGAGACCGGTCGTTCCAGTCGGTTCTTCAGATTATTTTCCAGATAATCCTCGATATTCGCCTGAAGTCGGTCATAGGAACCTTCTACTCGAAATATATTCTCCATACTGATCAAACATGCACAGGAAATGATCGTTGCAAACAGGATACTGAAGATCACCTCTTCTCCGTATCCCCTATGTATGCTGTTCACGATTCCAAGCCCGCCACCCGCAACTGCCAGCAGCGCCATTTCCATCGTCATGCCTGCCCACGTCCTGATGGGTATTCCACATAGCTTGAGTTTCAAAAGATATTTATCCACATAGGCATGGATGTTATACACCTGTCGATTCATCGTCAGACTGTTCTCATAATGATTCCTGATTTCCCGCAGCTGTTTTCCCGTTGCGGATGTCATGTTTTCCGATTCTTTTAAAAGCCGCCGGAATCTCCCCTGAAGAATCAGCCTGCACAGAATTCCGACAATACACACTCCCGCAATGAAATATACAAACCTGCTCTGATTTTCTACCATATTCCATAATTCCTGCATAATACGTTCCTCCCAATTTATGTTTTAAACGATCCCGCTGCGCTCAGTTTCGTTCCTGTAAAGTATTGCATTTGTGAAATTATGAAATCAACTTGAGAACTCCGACATTTTCCCGTTCCTTACGACAGGTTTCCTCATGCCTGCAGGACCTGAAGGTCTTTTTTAACCTCCTCATAGATCTGCTCAGGATCCTCTCCCGTAAAAAACTGCCCGTTCTCGTATAAAATCCTGCCTGCCACCATAGTCAGCAGGACATTCTGCTTGGATCCGCTATACACCAGATTCTTGACCAGATTATGCTCCGGCTGCATATTCGGCTGATGCAGATCGATCACGATCAGATCTGCCTGTTTCCCTTCGGCAATGCAATCACAATCCTTCAGTCCCATTGCTGCCGCACCACCGACCGTTGCCATCTTCAGTACTGCCTCCGCCGGACAGGCTGCCGCATTCTGTTCCCGCAGCTTCGCCAGACCGGTGACCAGAAACATTTCCCGGAACATATCGAGACAATTATTACTTGCCGGCCCATCCGTACCGATAGCCAAGGGAATCTCCCGTTCCAGCATGGCGCAGATCGGTGCAATTCCACTCGCAAGCTTGGCATTGCTTGCCGGATTTGTCACCACGTAGATGCCCTTTTCCTTTATAATATCCATGTCCTCTTCCGATACATGTACACAATGGAAGCCACCACCTCCATACTCCCACAGCCCCATCTCCGCCAGTGTCTTTACCGGACTGCTTCCATACCGTTCCTCACAACCCACTACCTCCGCCGTCGTCTCCGACAGATGTGTGTAGACCGGTGCCCGGTACTGTCCGGCCAGTGCCGCCAGATCCCGCAGTAAACCCTCGGAGGTTGTATATTCCGCATGGAATCCCAGCTGATAGGAGATCAGCGGATGATACTGATTGTATTTTCGATAGAATCCTTCCAGCGTCTTGATAGAATCTTTAAAGTCATTTAAGGTACCACAAAGAACCGTCCGAAATCCCATCTCCAGATTCGCACGGGCATTCGCCTCCGGCTCCACATACATATCAAAGCTGGCTGTGATGCCACTGGTCAGATATTCGAGCACCGCCAGCTTCGTAAAATGATAGATCATTTCCGGTGTCAGCTTCGCCTCCATCGGAAACACCTGCTTATATAACCAGTCCTGTAATGGCATATCATCGGCATAAGAACGCAGAAATGTCATCGGCGAATGCGTATGTGCATCCTTAAATCCCGGCATCAGAAGATTGCCGTGAAGATTGATCTCACGTTCAAATGAGATCTCCGCCTGTGCTCCATCCTTTCCGGCCTTCTCCGCCTGTGTCCGGCAGAACTCCCGCACCCGTCCGGCATCCCCTGCCAGAACGATCCGGTCCCGGTCTACCCAGACCTCACACGACTCCTGCACCTGGAGTTCTCCATCCATTGTCAGAAGCTTACCATTATAGAAACGAATCATAGTCTCACCTACTCTTCCGGATATACCAGCTGCTCTGCCGCAATACAATACAATACCTCATCCAGATATTTCTTTGCCAGATAGTTGGCCATCGGAAGGTTCATATCCAGATAATTACCACAATCTCTCGGGGATGCTCCCGGCACCTCACCCTGATAATCTGCAATAAACTCATACATCCGGGTTAACAATGACACGATATCAATAGAATCATAATCTCCTGCAAGCAGCAGATAGAAGCCGGTTCTACAGCCCATCGGTCCGAAATAAACCACTTTACTTCCGTATTCCTTATCATTTCTTAAAAAGGTAGCACCCAGATGTTCGATGGTATGCACCTCTGCCGTATTCATCACCGGCTCATAGTTCGGTCTGGTCATCCGGATATCAAAGGTCGTCACAACCTCAGAACCGATATGATCCTTCCGGGATACATAAACACCCGGTATTAAGTTCAAATGATCCACTGTAAAGCTTGCTATTTTTTCCATTATACACGCACCACCATTTCTAAGATTAATTTTACGGAGTTCCGAATTGCCTGTGCCTCAAAGGTCGGATAATCCATGTGAGCACTATCATCTGCCTTGTCGGAGATTGCCCGAAGAATGACAAACGGTATGTGATTCAGATATGCAGCCTGAGCGATTGCAGCACCCTCCATCTCACAGCAGCATGCCTGAAAGCCTTCTGTGATCTGATCCTTCCGCTCCCGCTTCGCCACAAACTCATCACCACTGGCAACTCTGCCGGTAAAGACACCAAGCTCCGGCAATGCCTTCCGGCAGCCGGCTTCCGCAACCTCTATCAGCTTCTGATCCGCCGGAAATGACCAGGTATCCATCCGCGGAATCTGTCCAGGCTTATAGCCGAATGCTACTGCATCCATATCATGCTGCACCGCATCCGTGGAAATCACGATATCTCCGATATTGATCTCGGCCCGTAATGAACCGGCAATTCCAGTATTTATAATCCCATCTACCTGATAATCATCCGCCAGAATCTGTGTACAGATTGCAGCATTTACCTTTCCGATTCCGGACCGGACTACTACGACCTCTCTCCCTTTGAGCTTTCCGCGATAGAATTCCATGGATGCCTTTGCCTGCACCCGGACCTCCGTCATCTGCTCCTTTAACTTCTCCACTTCTTCTTCCATTGCGCCAATGATTCCAAGCATGTCATTTCCTCCTTCTGGTGTCTTATCCTTTGCATGGGGTCTCCGTCATCCGGAGACCCGCTTTCCTATATTATGATCTAACGCTGATTATCATAGTCCTTCACATTACTGCAATATTTCAGTGCCGTTGCACGGCTGATCCGGCCCTCACGTTCCAACCGCTTCAGATCTGCATTCATGGTATGCATTCCGGTAGAACCGCTGCTGATAATGCTGGATGTGATCTGATGGGTCTTATTCTCACGGATCTGGTTGGCAATCGCATCGGTATTCAGCAGAACCTCTGTCGCAATCGTCATACCGCCATGAATATCTTCCTCCGGAACCAGCACCTGTGTCACAATACCCTTTAATACATTAGCCAGCTGCGTCCGGGCCTGTGCCTGTCCATGAGATGGGTACGCATCAATAATACGTTCAATCGTCTGTGCCGCACTGGAGGTATGCAGGGTAGACAGAACCAGATGTCCGGTCTCTGCTGCCGTAATCGCTGCACTGATCGTCTCATAATCCCGCATCTCACCTACGAGAATAATATCCGGATCCTCCCGGAGTGCGGAATGCAGTGCCTTCTCAAAGGTCGGTACATCTTTACCAATCTCCCGCTGATGGATCATGGACTTAGCATGATAATAAACGTATTCGATCGGATCTTCAATAGTTATTACATGTTTTGCCTGATTTTTATTCACATAATCGATCATGGATGCCAATGTAGTCGTCTTACCGCTTCCTGTCGGGCCTGTGATCAGGATCAGTCCGCGTGGCTCATTGACCAGCTTCCGCACTGCCTGTGGAATCTCCAACTCATCAAAGGTCGGGATCTTATCATTTAAGATTCGATAGGTTGCCGCCAGATTATTCCTCTGATGATAAATATTCGCTCTGACACGCACACCGCCCGGCAGCATGATCGCCATATCCAGATCCTCTCCCGCCAGCACCCGGCTGCGCTCCTGCTCTGTCAAGCATTCCAGAATCATACTCGTCGATTCCTCTGCGGTCGGAATCTCCTCCAGCATCTTAAGCTTGCCGAACTGGCGGATCGCCAGCGAGGTTCCGACTGTAATATGTACGTCTGAGCACTGCTCCCGTTTTGCAAATTCAATTAAATCATAAAAATTCATTCCCATTTCTTGTCCTCCTCTTACCGGATCTCTTCGCCCGGTTTCTTCTTTCTCTTCTTATCCTCATACATCAGCTGATCTGCTGTTTTCATAAGCTCCGGCAGGTTATACTCTTTCTTACCGTAGGCAACTCCCACTGCGATCACACAATGAATACCATCCTCCGGTGTGTTTAACCGGTCTAGCTCCTTCTCCCAGCGTTCTAACAGCGTCTGTGTCTCCTCTGTGCTCACATTACAGGCCACCATCAGGAACTCATCGCCACCCATCCGGTATCCATGTACCCGGTTACTGGTCACCTTTCGGATACTGTTTGCCGCTTTGATCAACAGCTTATCTCCGGCCTCATGTCCGTAGGTATCATTCATCACCTTCAGATTATTCACATCAAAATTAAAGATCGCTATCGAATCCTGATTTAAGTAGGTATCTTCGATCATAGACAGATATTTACCCTTGTTATAAAGACCTGTCAGATGATCATGCTCGCTGTCATAGATCAGCTTCTCCCGCATAATACCGTTTTCCAAATACAGCCGGATCACACTTAACAGCGTACTTTCTTTCATAGACTCCTGATCGGTATTCGGCCACAGAGATAGGTACACCGCATATTTCTGCCCGGATACGCTGCCTTTGCAAAGCATCCGGAACCGGCTATCCTCGTTACTGCCTCCCAGTCTGAAGACCTCTCGGATTTCCTCCGCAAACTGATCCAGTGAGAGTGTTTCATCTATATGATCTCCCAGTATCTCTCCTACCCGTGCATTCATGGAAATCCGGTCATTGCTGTATACATTCCCCACCTTATTGTAGGTAATGATATCCAGATTGCCTTCCCGCTGAATGACAAAATATACTTTATTTGTCACAAAATAATCGGACAGCATCGGAAGCAGCTCATAATAGGTACTGGACAGCTTCTCAAGGACCGCAGCCTGAAAACCCGCCAGCTTCTTGAAGAATGCCATGTACTTCGTAATGTCCCGGTTCAGTCCCATATATTCCGTGATATCCACCATCTGATGAATCTGATACTGCTTCTCTTCTTTCTCAAATCTTCCGGATATGATCTTATAGTACTTCCGTGTGTCGGTATCGATGCTCTCCCATTCTACCGTACTTCCGTCATCCGGGATTCCCGGACAATCCGATAACCACAGATATACATCCTCTCCAAACATCCCTGTTACATCATTCCCATATTTATTCTGATAGAATCCATCTGCATAAACGATCTCTCCGGAGCCTTCCGCCAGAATCGTAACACCACCGATCTGCCCCGATATAAACCTTACGATCTCTTCCTGAAATTCCATAGTAAATCCTCCTGTTTTCTCATATTTTATTGCATACCCTAACTGTAACTTCCTCTCACATGATTGTAAGAATATCCGCAAAACCGGTCATTTCAAACACTTCCATTACATTGCTGATCACATTTTTTACAACCATATTTCCCTGCAGGCTGTTCATCTTCTTCTGTGCTACCAGTATCGCCCGGAGACCGGAGCTGGCTACATAATCACACCCCTCCATATCCAGAACAAATGAAGTTACACCATCTACCAGAGTTGCTTCGATTTCTTTGATCAGATCCGGTGCCGCATTCGTATCTAACCGGCCTGAAAGCTGCATTACTACTTCATTTCCATTTGTTGTCTTTTTGATTTCCATAATTTCTCCTCCATTATCTTTATTGTATAAATAACCTTTATTTCTACCAGCTCTTTACCATTGTCAAATGGTTCTCTGCGTCTTTATATTCATAAGCCACAGAATCCATGATTTCTTTCACCATATAGATTCCAAGACCTCCGATCTGCCGTTCGTCTACAGATAACGTAATATCCGGATTCTCTTTCAGCAGAGGATTAAACGCTTTCCCTGAATCTATAAATGTGATGACCGCATCTCCCCTTCCTTCATCCAGCTGCGCCGTTTCCACTGCGATCCGGCACATTCCGATTTCCGGGGCATACGCATAATCCACAACATTGACAAACGCTTCCTCGACCGCCAATATGATCTGCATAGCCAGCTTAGGTGGACATCCCATCTGCAGAACCTGCTCCTCTACAAATCCGGTTACCTGGTCCAGATTCCCGGAGATCGCCTCCACTTCTATCACTTCTTTTCTTCGTTCCATAGTTCACCTTCCTCCCCTTCCGGCTTTCTCTCACGGTCAACTCCTATTACCGAATATACAAATACTCCCTTAGATTTTCCTTTTAACGGAATCTCTCCGATCGGCTCTACCTGAATCCGATCCTTTACGCGTTCATAAATGGTGTCACTGATCAGCACCTGACCCTTTTTCGCATTGGCTTCCAGTCTGGCCGCAGTATTTACGGTATCACCGATGGCAGTAAAATCCATCCGGAACTCACAGCCGACATTTCCTACGACTGCCGGACCGCAGTTGACACCCACACCGAATCCGACGCTTCTTCCGAACTCCTTTAACAACTCCTCTTCCAGTGCCGCGCCTCCCGCCACAATATCCATTGCCGCACAGACTGCCCGGAACTCATAATCCTCCAGATCAAACGGAGAATTAAAGACTGCCATTGTCGCATCTCCGACAAACTTATCCAGCGTGCCTTTATTCTTAAAGATCGCATTCGTTGTCAGATTCAGATACCGGTTCAGGATCTCAACCACCTGCTCCGGCTCCAGGATCTCCGACATTGTAGTAAACCCACGGATATCCACAAACAAAACTGCAATATCCCGGTTTTCACCACCAAGCTTAATCTTGAAATCACCCTTTTTCGCAATCTCATCTACGATCTCGGGTGCCACATATTTCTTAAACGCTGTCAGAACCTTCTTCCGCTTCCGCCTTTCTTTGATATATCCCAATGCCAGGGAATAGATATAGGACACGATCAGAACCAGTGGCACATAGATCAGACTGCCCGCGATTCCATGGTTATTCAGAAGCACGCCCACCATCAGCTCAAGTGCAGTCGCCGTCACCAGTACGATAGCCGACAGCCATATCTTTTTCTTCCGGAACAGCCAGTGCAGGAACGCACATAGGAGTCCGTAGACGGCTCCGAACAGATACGGATTCCCATTAATAGAAAACCGGTTCTGCATAAATGCCTGGAGGATATTCGCATGGATCTCCACTCCGAACATCTGAGAGCTTCTTCCGTTCGGAACATTGAAATTGTCCTGCATGCCGGGTGCATAGGCACCGACCAGAACGATACTGTCCTTAAAGGTCCGGCTGTCAATCTTTCCATCCAGTACATCTATAAAAGAAATAGCCTCATAATCTCCCGGTCTTCCGGAATAATTGATCAGCGTCCTTTGGTATTTATCCGTTATGATCTCATTGGGTTCCGTCCCGGTTCTTTCACAATACAGGTCATAAACCACCTTCGGAAATGCGGCATACGTTGTTCCCTGCCAGGTCTCCTCCGGGATCACCCGACGGACCGTTCCGTCCGAATCCTGTGCCACATTGGAATATCCGACCTGAACCGCATCCCGCAATGCCTCGTATGGAAGTACCACATCCTTAACCGGATAATACCGCTTTCCGTCTGCATCCCGCTCCGGCTTCTCACTGTAGACAAACTGGGAAACTGCTGCCACATTTCCACTCGCCGCTGCCGCCTGTGCAAATGCATCATCTCCCTCCTGCTGTGCCTGTCCGGAGAAAACAATATCGAATCCGATCACAAGCGGCTTCGCCTCTTCTTCTGCATTTAACCGGGATAGCAGCTGCGCATAGACCTCTCGCGACCATGTGTTGATCGGCCCTAGGGCTTCCAGCGTCCGCTCATCGATCGCTACGATCTTGATCTGACTGGTCACGCCTCGCGGTGTCTGATACAGTGCATCCTTTAGAATATAATCCAATGGTGAAAATATATTCGATACGGTCAGAATGAATACTAACCCAAATACAATTACAGATTCTATTAACAGCCTTACATTCTGCTTCATAACTTCCCCCGTTTTTATCTCTCTGACTCCTTACGCGTCACGTACAACATGGTAATATCATCTGCCTGCGGCTCTCCGTCCGCAAATGCCTGAACCTCCCGATATATCGCCTGCACAAATGTCTCCGGCTCTCCTGCCTGCGCCCTGTGCCGATTCAATATCTCATACAGCCTGTCATCTCCGAACAGCTCCTGCTCCGGATTCAGTGCTTCCGTTACACCATCCGTATATAAATAAATGCTGTCTCCCGGATTCAACGTCAGCGTCTGCTCCCTATATTGCACATCCTCCATTAAACCAAAGACAAGATTTGCCTTTGCCCGAAACATTTCAAATGCACCATCCTGTTTCTGAACAAACGGACAGTTATGGCCTGCATTCACGAACTGCACCTCGCCGCTTCTGACATCCAGCACACAGATAAATGCCGTCACAAACATTCCGGACTCATTCTTATAGCAGAGCTGATTATTCGCCCGGGCAGCCACCTCTGCCAGCGGTAATCCAACCGTTGCAAAGTTCTTAATATGTGTCTTCGCCATCGTCATAAACAATGCCGCCGGCACACCCTTTCCGGATACATCCGCGATCAGAAAGCACAAGTGATCCTGATCGATCATAAACACATCATAAAAATCTCCGCCAACTTCTTTCGCCGGCTTCATATGTGCAGTCAGGTTTACTGCCGTCAACCGGTTAAATGCCGTAAAATCATTTTCCAGACAATCTGCCTGAATCTTTGTCGCGATCGACAGCTCAGATTTGATCCGTTCCTGCTCTGTTACCAGCTTCGTCGTCTTTGTATAAAGCATATTCATAAAGGATCCGTAGATCTTCCGGTTTCTGCTAGCAATATCTTCAAATAACCGTTTCGAAATATTGGCACATCTCACATCTGAGGACGCACGCACCGTTGCCGCCCGGTTGTCATCATTGATCAAGCCCAGCTCACCGACAAAATCACCGGCTCCCAGCCGGTTGATCCGGGTTCCGTCACTGCTGAAAACATCTGCTTTTCCACTTAGGATAATATACATGCCATCCTCACTGCCGGCTCCGCAGGTCACGATATCCCGTCCCTTTGGAATCACAAGCTCTGTCATAGCCTCCAGTAACAGGCGGGTACCCTCACTCAGTTCCTTCTCTTCATCAATCTTAAAAAACTCCCGAATTGTAGATACCTGCTTTAATGCTTCTGCATCCATCCATTATCCCCCTATTTCCATTCAATCCTTGTATCCTTGTTGATCGGAGTTGAAAAATCAAAGTCCCATGCGCCACTCTGTGCCGGCATCAGTGACGGCTCCGCCGCATATGCGCCTTTTTTCACTTCCTGTGTTCCAAATACACTGTTCTGATACATAAACGTAACCGTAAACGGTCCCTGAAGATACTTCTCCAGATCCTCTGCCGGAATACCGATATCATATCCTGCATTTGCTTTTTCCAGCAGGAATGCGATTACACCCTGTGGCAATGCAGAGTAATCTATATCCGAAGGTTCCCCTACATAATCCGTACCGCTGTTATCATCATAAATCAGAACTTCTTTACCTTTCTCGACCAGCTTCTCCTGATCGGAAACCGAACCATCCGCATATATCAGCTTCGTGGCCACCGCCCCTTCGAATACAGAGACCTTCGTATAGCGGATGCCGTTTTCTTCATATACGTCTACCATATAAATCGTTCCGCGAACAGACATGGTAGAGTTCGGCGTATTTACCTCATAGGAAGACTCATCACTTAATTTATTCTGGATCTCATTCGTAAGAATCCCCTCTTCTAACCGGATTCTGGTCTTACTGTTCTCGCTGGTTCCGGCAGCCTCCAGCTGAAACCGCGTCTTTTCCTCTGCGTAGACGTATTTATCCTCATCCATCTTAAGTGTCAGCGAACCGGTATCGACATATACCTGATCTCCGGATTCCAGAACCATATTATCATAGGCATCGAGATCTCCGATATCCTGTCTGGTCACGGTACTTTTGCCATCCAGCTCAAACACCTTGATGATCCGGTAGACCGCTTCCTTTCTGTTAAGCAGAAGAATGACAACGACTGCCAGGATCACCACTGCCACACCCGCGATCGCCCCGATCAGCGGTCCCTTCTTTACCGTTTTTTTTGACTCCTCCATCTCTAACTCCTTTCGCATCCGTCCTGCTTAATTCTTCTTTGTAAATGTATATTCTCCGTCCTTCTTAACGTAAAAGCTTCTGCCTCCGGCATAACTGGTGGTGTCTCCTTCTACCTGCCAGGTGCCATCTCCGAAGGAATAGGCCCGGTCACTCTTTAACCGGATCAGCTCACCCGTCGGGATAATACCCTTCTTCATCCATGGAGCTGCAACCGTCAGAGATACCTTCGTTTCATTTCCTGCCACATCTCTTGCAATAATCTGATAGTCTTCAGAACCATGATTGGAAGAAAGGGTAAATGTCATCTCCGTTCCCTTTACAACTATATTATCATCATTGATCTGTATCCGGCTCAGATTCTTATCTGATATTACAACCTGAACGGAATCCTTATAATAGGTCTCTCCATCCTTAACTGCTGTGATCGCCGGTACCTTCTGATCGATCAGAACTGCCTCTCTGGCAATCCCATCCGTCTTCTCTCCGGTTGCCTGCTTTTTAAGATAAATCTGTCCCGCTTCCATATCCTGTGTCAGTATCAGATTCTCTGTATAATCACCATCCAGCGCATCTGCGATCAGATAGCCTTCTGCCGGTACTACCGTCACACTGGAGGTATAATATCCCTTCTCACCCTGCGTTCCGTTCAGGGAGTATGCCCGTTCCGGTGTCGGAAGATAGCGGATAGCAAACTCCGCCGCTGCAGTCACAGCCGCATAGCTCTCTGTTGCAGGGAAGGTGGCACGTATCATATACTCGCCTACCTGCATTGGAACCTTTGTCGTATAAGCGGTATCCGGTTCGGATGCCTTCTTATATTCCACAACCACTCCTGCTGTACCGTTTGTCTCAGACTTCAGCTCCGGCGCCGGCGCTGTTCCGCCGTAATAATAATCGGCCATGGTCACACTGCCTCTGCCGGGCTGTAACTCCGTTGTCGGTTCTTCTGTCTCCGGCTCCTCTTTCGTTGCCGCCTCCAGCGGGATTTCTACAACCGGTGCCGTCGGTATACCGGATACCTTAAGCTGTGTACTGCTTAATCTGGTCACCTGAATACCGGACTGCTCCCCGACCGCATAATCCTCCGGAATATAATAACCGTCCTCAACCGTATAAACAGCTTCAAACTTCTCCTGATATCCGGCCTTTGGATAACAGATTTGCTCCTCCTGATCTGTGGTCACAAGATGTGTACCCTCAGAATCAACCGCTACCCGGCTGATTCCCAGGTCAATCTCCAATGGCTTTGTTGCATGAGAAAGATAAATCTCGGCCAATGAATTCTTAAAATCCTTTTCTGCAAGGAGATATACATGATCCGTAGTTTCATAATCCGATGGAAGCCGGAATGCAATCGTTTCAGCATCTCCGCTCTCTATTTCTTTAAGCCGGCCATACCATTTGATCTTTGCATTTGCTGCAGTATATGCCCGATCTGTAATCAGTACCGAATACTGGCACGGATTATCTGCCACTTCGAAATTCTCCACCGTCACTGCCGAACTCCAGAAGACAGCCGGTGTCTTTGTCTGATCCGTATCTCCCGCCGGATCTGCTTCAACGCTCACCTCTTCGTCTGCCAGCTCCAGCGTTCCCGCCGTTAACAGCGTTAATACCCATTTCTGATTTGTAACCTGTTCCGGCTGCTGTAACCCGGTCGCCTTTCCATCTGCAGTTGAAGTAAATAAAACACTTGAAATCGAAGAATCTATCTGAAATGCCGGACTGGCTGCATAGCTTCCCGATCCGGTCGTCATAATCTGACCATCTGCCGCCACATATGTATTCGCATCGGCCAGCTCCTTATTGCTGCCGGTCGAACGCAGCCAGTATGCGCCGCCCTTAGCCCGAGCGCTGTCATCCGCATAATAGGTTTCCGCTTCCTCCGCACTCAGCATGAATACCTTATCCGTGCCTGCAGATGATGTATAAATCGTGCCATCCCCTGCCGTATAGTTCTCAGCCGGGTGTACGGTATTCAGGAGCTTTGATACTTCGTCATCCCTTAACTGCAGCTTGCTTCTGATATCACTGTTCATATCCTCTTTCGGCACACTGCTTTCCCAGGCTCCAAATTCCGAATAATTACTTAAATGATTCTCATACTTATATGTCTGTGCACAGTCCAGCAGCATGGAGCTTCCGTTATTTTTTAATACCCGGTAAGACATACCGCCGCTGTTCGCAACCGCTGCTCCCCGTCCATAATAAACCGTATCTCCCTCTGCTTCCGACCATTGATATCCGTCCCCCGTCTGCAGCACGCCTGTACCCAGATTAATATTATATGCCGATGTGGCCGCAAACGCCTGTGTTATCTCATTTCCGATACCGCTGCCATCCCCTGCCGGGAACTGAAAAATCATAAATACAGCTAATAAAGCTGCCACAAATCTTCTGAACCTATCTCTCATACTTACACCCCTCTTCTATGATTTTAATTGCGGTTACATTTTAGTAACCTTTTAAGCATATCATATGTTTCTTTTAATTCGCAATAAAATTTCTACTTTTCTTAGTTATTTAAATATTGTCTCAACTTCTGCACTTGAGCCACCCGAACATTCATGTTACACTAGGAGCTGAATATTTACATGGGAGGGGGATTATATGAAGGCTGACAAGCAACCACAACATTTTCGCGTCAATAAACAACGACTACGTTTTACAGCAATAGCAGCTCTATTGTTTACTCTGCTTATTGTGGCTCAGTTCGGATGTCTGATCGCCGCCGCATGTATTCCGCGTACCGATATTCAACACAATCTGGAGGAATCCTCCGCCCTTCTGAACAGACATGAGGTATTCTTTTATGCCTCCGCATCCAATCCGGCTTCCCGGATCGATCGGTATGCCGATTCCATTTTGATGAACATTATTTATTACTATGACTCGGAACATCCGGTTACCTCGGTTCTCCGTTCTTCTTATTATCATACGGATTCTGAAAATGAGAATGTGAACCTGAAGTATGCTTTAGCCAATGCTCCGGCACCAACACTGGAATACAGCCGCTACTGGCATGGTTCGATTGCACTACTCCGGCCTCTGCTGCTGATTCTTAATCTGAAACAGATCTATATCCTGCTCGGATCCACCCTGCTGCTTCTGACAGCTCTGCTGATCCTATGCATGATCCGATACCGTTACGGCCGCAGTACGATCCTCTGCTTCCTGACCGGATCGATCATGATCTCCATCTGGTATGTTCCGTTCAGCCTTGAATATATTTGGACTTTTCTGCTCATGAACCTCGCCTGTATTCTGGTGACTGTCTTATATGAAAAGGGACAGGATGCGTTATGGCTGCTTCTGATGTGCATTGGCAGTCTGACCGCTTATTTTGACTTTCTGACAACAGAGACTCTGACACTGCTGGTGCCTCTGGCACTGATTCTGATCAAAGCATATCAGCCATCTGCCGACCGGTGGTCGGATACTACTTTTCATCTGACTTCCTTTTCCGATGGTGTTCGTTTCTCTCTGCCGGCCTGCCTGTTATGGTTATTGGCCTATGCCGGTACCTGGAGTTTAAAATGGGGGATCGGCAGTCTGATCCTGCATGAGAATCTATTTCAATCTGCACTCTCGCAGGCATCCTTCCGGCTGAGTGGTGCTATTGACATTACGGATCAAGGCATCGTTGATGAGACCACTATGCTGCTACAGGCGATTCCCCGTAATTTATATTACCTGTTTCCATTTTCCTATCTGGGACAGCACGCAGTTCCGGTCATCTTCCTTACTTTATTTGGAATTGCTTTTTTCTATTATATGACCCGGCGCGGAAGTCATATTAATCCACTGCCACTGTTACTCGGAATACTGGCATGTGTACCCCTGCTCCGCTACCTGGTCCTGTCAAATCACTCATACATTCACTGCTTCTTCACCTACCGGGCTTTATTTGCAACGATCTTTTGTATCGGCACAGCGGTTTGTCAGGGTGTTGATGCCGACTGGTTAAAAAAGAAATGGAGGAAGCTATGGAACCCATCCAAATCCAGAACAGCCCGGAAGCGCCGGAGCTGACGATTCTCATGCCCTGTCTGAATGAAGAAGCCAATCTGCCGGATGCTATCCGTTCAGCCCGGAAATTTTTGACAGATAATCAGGTACTCGGGGAAATCCTGATTGTTGATAACGGCAGTACAGATCGATCTGCCGAGATTGCCCGAAACCTGGACGCCCGTGTGATTTCCGTCCCGGAACGGGGATACGGAAATGCCCTTCGTGCAGGGATCAGACAGGCACGGGGAATCTATACCATCATGGGAGATTGTGATACCACCTATGACTTCGAACACCTGCTGCCATTTCTTGCAGAACTGCGTTCCGGCACCCGGTTTGTGATTGGAGACCGGTTTGCCGGCGGCATTACTCCCGGTGCCATGCCTTTCTCTCACCGTTATATCGGAGTTCCGATCCTTTCCTTTATCGGACGCATCCGCTATCACCTGGACATCCGCGATTTTCACTGTGGACTGCGCGGCTTCCATACGGCAGTTGCACAGCAGCTGCCCCTTCATACCAGTGGTATGGAGTTTGCAACGGAATTGATTGCCTGCTTTGCAGCACATGGTGCTTCCATAGCCCAGGTTCCCACTACCCTTTCTGTCAGCAGCCATCCCCGCAAATCCCACCTGCACTCTATCCGCGACGGACTACGACATCTGCGTTTTATGTTTCAGTCATGATCTTTAACAGACCTCGGATTTAAACGGGCATGCAAAAAAAACAGCCTCAAAGTGTGCTGATCCTTTGAGGCTGTTTTTTATGAATCCCCGTTCGCTCCCTCGTATATTTACTGTCCTCAGTAAAACTCCCGAACTACAATCTTATTTGCAGTCCTTTTCCATCTTGTCCTTCAGTGCTGCAGGCACCTTTGGCTCATAGAAAAAGTATGGAATACTCTTTCCAACAGAATTACATGCCAGATGCTCCCCCATCTTAGCAACTGTTGCCTTCACTCCACTCATTTTCTTCATGTCGCGTTTCCTCCTTTTCAACTAATAATAATATGCTAAGGCTTTCGATAAATAATGAAGCCGTTATCATATCCAAAATCTCCATTCTGCCGAACCCAAAGCCGATCACAGCTCCGACTCCCAGCAGAACACCGGTTGAAATAATTGCACCTCTCCGCTTTGCCTTACGGATAGCTTCTTTTCGGATCGGATTATTCCGTGTCGTTTGCGGTGCATATTTCACAATCACTCCTGTCTCAAGCATTATCATAAACACCAGCAATGGCAGACAGATTCCCACTTGCGCTATTGCCAATCCCACCGCCCAGACCAGGACCATACAGGCTGTACAACCAAGTCCGCTTTTACAATGTATGCCTCCGGCAAAGCTTCTCACAAGCACAAAGCTTCCGATAATAATAACCGTCTGGATCAATGTGTGTGTCAGAATTGCTATAGTAAGTAATACCAGAGTCTTATATGCATTTTCCAGAAACAGGACATATCCATAGGAAAGAACCTCCAGCTGTTCTTCATAATGCTCCTGATCTTTCGGCAGACTCCATACTGCGATTCGATTGGCGAATTTTTCCGTTAAACTCATTCTTTACCTTTTCTTCCCTTGCTGATTATGGTAGACTTGTAGCATATAAATTTCTATCGTTTCCGTTTTTGTCATAAACGTTGGATTTTAAAGCATGTATGCAAAAAAATACAAGGCAGGTGACAATATTTGACAATATTTGAACTCAGTTATTACATATTTGGATTAATCGACTTATATATTGCACTAATCGTTCCTCTTTTTCGTATACCCAGCAGGAAAAATATGATCATTCTAAATCTCCTGTACTGGCTCACCATTCCTGCGTGTATTTTCTTCTTTCCGGGTCTTTCCCCATATTTGGCATTGGCCTTATGCTTCATCTATATCTTTATTCTGACCGGGCGTAATATACTGGCCGTATGTTTGTCCCTCTTCAGTTATCTGTTATCCATCGTTCTGAACTATGGCCTGCTGGCACTTCTGCATCTGACGCACGGGATTTCGGAAGCAGAGGCGGCTACAACATATTATGTTCCCTATTACATATTTTTAACTATCTTTCTGTTGTTTGTTTCCTTTGGTCTGCGCTGGCTATACCAGCATTTTATCGGTAATAAATTAAACCTGTCCTTTCCATTCACCACATTATTTCTGGTTTATCTTGGGCTATGTGCCATGATCTTTGTCTATAATTATACCTATGAAGAAACTCAGAACTTCCCACAGGAGCTGGTGTATGTAAATACGCTCCTGTTTATCGTATTCTTTATGATCACCTGTCTGTTTATCATTCTCCTGATCCATATGTTCAAGCGGGATGTGAAGCTGCAGACCCAGAATGTCCAATATAAGAGCCTGCAGAACTATACGGCTCAGGTTGAAGAGCTTTATCAGAATCTCCGTGGCTTCAAACATGACTACTTAAACCTGCTGACCACCATGGATTATTACGTTGCCAATAAAGACTGGGCTGCGTTGACAGACTTCTACGAAACCAAGATTTCACCGACCCGCACCATGTTTCAGAACAGTTATCAGGATCTCGGACAATTACAGAATCTTGAGATTGCAGAAATCAAGAGTATTTTATACAATAAATTTGTAAAGGCTGTGGAAATGAATATTTCTGTTACTCTGGAAATCCGGGAACCGATCCGCCGGCTGGATGCAGATCCGATAGATATTGCCCGTGTGCTGGGGATTTATTTGGACAATGCTATTGATGCCTTGAACGCTCCGGAGCTTTCCGCCGATCAACGACAGCTCCATGTTGCCGTCCTTACAGACTCAGATGCCGTTGTTTTCATTATACGGAATACCTGTCAGGAATTTCCGCTCCAGCTCCAGAAATTAGGCACCTTGAATTATTCTACCAAGGGTGAACATCGCGGAATGGGACTCTATCTGGCCAGACAGACATTAAAAAACTATCGCAATATTCAATCTACACCATCCTATGAGAACCATGCATTTACGCAGACTTTAACAATCTATCCTAAGAGGTGATCACGATGCTGCCGGTTTTTATTTGCGAGGACAATCCGGTTCTTTTGCAGCAATACAGACAAACAATTGAAAACCTGATCCTGATCGAAGAATATGATATTGAGCTGCTTACAGCCGTAACCACACCGGAAGAGCTGCTCCATGCTGCCAAACAGCATTATTTAAAAAACGCTCATGCGGGCTTCTACCTATTAGATATCGATCTGCATGCATCCATGGACGGCTTTGAGCTGGCACAGCGGATCCGTGAATTTGATTCCCGCGGCTTTATTGTCTTTATTACCACCCATTCTGAAATGGCAATGCTTACATTTAAATATAAAGTAGAAGCTATGGATTTCATTCTGAAGGACGACGGCTGGGATATTACCTCCCGCATTCATGATTGTCTGAATCAGGCAGTTGCCCGCTATCTAACGCCGGGAAAATCCGAAGATACCATTGCCTTTAAAATCGGACACCAGACTGTTCAGTTCCGTTCCAATGATATCCTTTATATTACCGCCTCCCCGGTTCCTCACAAGATACTGGTGGTTATGGAACATCGGACCGCAGAATTCTACGGTACCCTGGCGAAGATCAGCAGCGAGCTTCCATCCTATTTTATCCGTTCTCACAAAGGATGTCTGGTCAATCTGAACCATGTCCTGCGTGTCGATCGTGAAACACAGTCCATCTATCTGACCAACGGCACTACCTGTCTGGCATCCACACGTGGGATCAACCATGTTTCACAGGCACTGCAGAGTGAAAACAGATTGCAAAAATAACCGTAGACTGCTATAATTCTTCTTACATTTAGGGATAATGATAGTATCCCGTATTTCACAAAAGGAGTGATTCAGTATGGTATATAAAACACACGGAACCTGTTCTTCACAGATTTCCTTTGATGTCATTGACAACAAGGTGCGCAATGTTAAATTTACCGGCGGATGCAACGGCAACACACAGGGTGTCGCTGCCTTAGTCGAAGGTATGGATGTCAATGAAGCGATCAGCCGTATGGAGGGTATCCGTTGCGGCTTCCGTCCTACTTCCTGTCCGGACCAGCTGGCAACCGCATTAAAGGAAGCCATTGCCAATAAATAAGGAGGGCATATGAAACGAATTATTTTAACCGGCGGCGGAACAGCCGGACACGTCACCCCCAACATTGCTTTGATCCCAAAGCTGAAGGAAGAGGGTTATGACATTCATTATATCGGTTCCTATAACGGAATCGAGAAGAAGCTGATAGAAGATATGCGCATTCCGTATCACGGGATTTCATCCGGAAAGCTGCGCCGCTACTTTGATGTAAAGAATTTCTCAGATCCGTTCCGGGTTATTAAAGGGTACGGAGAGGCTTCCCGTCTGATGAAGAGTCTAAAACCGGATGTCGTATTCAGTAAAGGCGGATTCGTATCCGTTCCGGTTGTTATAGCTGCCAAGAATCATCGGATCCCGGCGATCATCCATGAATCTGATATGACTCCGGGTCTGGCAAACAAGCTCTGTATTCCAAGTGCAGCCAAGATCTGCTGTAACTTTCCGGAAGCTATGGAGCATCTCCCGAAGGGAAAAGCTGTGCTGACCGGAACTCCGATCCGTCAGGAATTATTTCACGGTAATCCGCTGGATGCCATTCAGTTCACCGGTCTTCAGGCAAATAAGCCGACCATCCTTGTAATCGGTGGCAGCACCGGAAGTGTGAGAGTGAATGAGGCCGTTCGGGAATGTCTGGACGAGCTTTTAAAGACCTATCAGATCATTCATTTATGCGGAAAAGGAAAGCTGGACATTGCTTATGAGCATCGTGACGGCTATGTCCAGTATGAATACATCAAGAAGGAATTAAGCTCTCTGCTCGCTCTTGCTGATATTGTGATCTCCAGAGCCGGAGCCAATGCGATCTGCGAGCTTCAGGCACTTGCCAAGCCAAATCTTCTGATTCCGTTAGGTGCCAAGGCCAGCCGCGGTGACCAGATCCTGAATGCAGAATCATTTAAAAAACAGGGCTTCAGTTATGTTCTTCCGGAGGAAGATCTCACAAAGGAAACCCTGTTAAATGCTGTTGATCAGGTATATACTCACCGGGCAGACTACCAGGCGGCCATGAAAAACAGCCGGATGACAAATTCCATTGATCTGATCGTGGATCTGATCAATGATGCCTGTCAAAAGAATCTGTCCCAGTAATCAAATAGAAATTCTGTTCCTGCTAACCCCATGGAAAAGAATACGATCAGGAAGCAAAGTGCGATCGCCCAACCGTCGTACTTTGCTTTTTCTGCATAAAAGGTACTGATCAATACCTCGATTCCAAGCGAAATCAAAGTACATGGCCAAAACTGCCAGACTGTGAAATATGTGATTTCCGGATTTATAATATGCAGTAAGAATCCAACTCCAAACCCAACCAGCATCAGTCCGAACGTGATCGTTCCGATCCGGTGCGTCCGTTTCGTCCGGTGTGTCCATACCGGTTCTGTTTCCTGTTCCTGTCTGATTTCCTGCAGTGGCTGTATGCCCTGCAGGCCCTGTACTTCCTGTAAATCACTCATGATCCACACCTCCTTCAGATAAAGCTTCCTGACTGTCCGCTTCCTTCTGATTCAGAGCCTCTTGATCCAGCGTTTCCTGATCCAGAGCCTCCTTCTTGCCCTGAATCATCACAATACCAAGCACGATCAGGCCAACTGCAACCAGAACCTTCGGAACATACTCTACTCCCGGCAGATAAAGGATACTGCCAAGCATCTTAATACCCATGTTCCAAAGCATAAATGCCCCCAGAACAATCAGCACAATAGAGCAGAATCTCCGCATCATCTTAGACTGCCGTCCCGGATTTGACTCATACAACGGGATCAGATATTTATCCTCCAGCCGGCTGAACTCCTCATCAGAAGCTCCGGCAATGCTGTGTACATGGAAGAATGCATAAAACCACAGGATAATATCGATCAGCAGCAGCTGACTTACCTCCGTAACCGTTGCCAGGAATATAATCCCGAAAAACTCTGCCATCAGGGACACTCCCATTTTCATGAATCCCATATACATCTCTCCGGCTCCCGGAAGCAGGGAAAATATAAATGTCAAAAACTTACTTTTCTTTCTACGCATATCTCATCAATCCTTTCTTTTCTTACTCTTCTTATATCTCTTATTCATTCTGTCCCGGCTCTGTCTCTTCGGTTGACTCTGCCGATTTATCCAGCCACGGATCTAACATCCGGTCGCTGGCCTCGCTGATCCCTTCCACCATCCGATCAGAAATCTGTCTGCATACATGGAAGAATTCCTGCGTCTTTACTTCAATGACGGTCGGCTCTTTCCCCGCAGTCTCTCCGGCCTGCTCGCCCTGTGCCGTAATCGGCAAAAGGAATAACATCAGCATAGCCGCTGCCAGTCCGCCGGCAATCTTCATCTCAAATATGACTAATTTCTTCCGCTGTTTCTTCGTTCTGATGCATGACTTATCCGCATCCAGTGTTTCCAGCACCTGTCGCTTTAGATTCGCCGGTGCCTGCAGCATCTTATTATCTTCAACATCTTCGATCAGTCTCTTCAGCTCTTCGTCTGACAAATATCCCTGATTCATAGGAACTCCTCCTTTCGATATAGCTTCTGTAACATACTTCGTGCCCGATAAATCTGTGTCTGTACGGTCTTTCGGTTCCGGTTTAACTTCCCGGCAATTGCCTCCGGTGATTCCTCCCGGTAGAAATATAACTCTGCAATCTGATCATATGGCGGCTTTAACTGCCGGCATCTCTGTAACAATTGCTCCCGCACCAGTGCCTCATAGGTCTCCTGCTCCGGTCCGGTATCCTCTGCCGGAAGATCCTGCATCTCATCCCAGTCCACCGGCTCCGACCTCCGCTTCGCCGATTTCAGGTAATCGGTGCATTTATTTGCCGCAATCCTGCACAGCCATGCCTTCTCATAGCTGCCGTCAAACTGCTCCAGATTCCGATAAGCAGATACGAACGTGTCCTGCGTCAGATCTTCTGCCGCAAAATAATCGCCGGTCATCTGATAACAAATAGAAAATATTAAGTTTTGATATCGATCCATCAGCGCTGATATATTGATATCCACGATCCTATCTACCTCCTTCCCTCTCTGTTTAATAGAACGAGACAGGCATCCGTTTGTCTTCAACTTTCTGCATTTTTTTCTTTAAAACATAAAAAGAGCGAACCTTCAAACTGTTCGCTCCTCATTTCCCCAGATTCCTAACTGACTTTCAGCTTAAACTTCATAATATCCTTCTCGGTCTCCACGATCTCGATCTTACCGCCCAAGGCCCGTAATTTCTCTTCAAACCGCTCATAACCGCGCTGGATATACTTGATGTCTTCCACAACGGTAAAGCCTTCCGCTGCCAGCCCTGCGATTACCAGTGCCGCACCTGCCCGGAGATCCGGTGCCACCACGGAAGCTCCGCTGTAATGATCCACGCCGGTAATAATTGCCATATTACCCTCTACCTTGATATTCGCACCCATGCGCATTAACTCATCCACATATTTAAAACGATTTTCAAAAATATTCTCGGTAATCACACTGGTTCCTTCCGAAAGTCCAAGTGTAATCGCCATCTGCGGCTGCATATCAGTCGGAAAGCCCGGATATGGCTGTGTCTTGATCTGTGTTGCACCCAGCCGTTTCTCCCTATCTCCGATCACGCGTACCGCATCATCGTATTCCTCTACGGTTGCTCCGATCTCTGTCAGCTTGGAACTGATCGCCTCCAGATGCTTCGGAATAACATTCTTGATCAGGATATTGCCACCGGTCGCGGCGGCCGCCATCATAAAGGTACCTGCCTCAATCTGATCCGGAATGATCGAATACTCGGTGCCGCTTAATTCCTTTACACCACGGATCCGGATCTCATTCGTACCGGCACCCTTGATATTCGCACCCATACTGTTTAAGAAGTTCGCTACATCAACGATGTGCGGCTCCTTCGCTGCATTCTCGATCGTAGTCTTACCTTCTGCCAGAACCGCTGCCATCATGATATTAATGGTTGCACCGACACTGACGGTATCCAGATAAATATGCTTTCCGATCAACTGATCTGCACTGACAGTGATCATTCCGCCATCGATCACGACCTCGGCACCTAATGCCCTAAAGCCCTTGACATGCAGGTCGATCGGTCTGCTTCCGATCTCACAGCCACCCGGAAGGGCAACCTGAGAACGTCGGTATTTTCCAAGTAAGGCACCCAGAAGATAGTAAGATGCCCGAATCTTACGAATAAACTCATCATCTACACATAACGAATCAATATTCGTGATCGTTCCGCCACAAATGCTGACCGTATGCTCATCAATATATCGTACCGTTGCTCCAATCTCCCGGATAGCCTGCAATAATACCTTGGTATCCCGGACATTCGGTACATTCTCAATAATACACTCTTTATCTGTCATAACCGCAGCTGCCAGAATTCCAAGGGCTGCGTTCTTTGCTCCTGCTATTGTTACTTCACCAACTAAAGGGGTTCCGCCCTTTATTACATACTGCTCCATAATGCACCTCTTACATTATTTTATATATCAATTAATTATTTTTATCAAATTACACTCTACGCCCATTATTTAAGCATAACTAGGCTAATTATAACACAACTTTCCTGTTTGTAAACCTTTTTTCTCAAGAGGTGTCCCGGTCTTAGCTCATTGTCTGCCGTTCTTCTTCGCAATAGATGCAACGGTATGTACGTTTCTCGCGATTTACCAGCTTAAATATATGATCAATCCCCTGCTCGGTTGTAGTGATACAACGTGGATTCTTACAGAATATTATATTCACCAGCTTCTCCGGCAGTTCAACCTTTTTCTTTTCTACGGTCTTTCCGTCCTTGATAATGCTGACGGTAATATCCGGATCAATGTATCCAAGCACATCCAGATTGATAGAATAATCCTGATCGATCTTGATGATATCCTTGCGCCCCAGCTTATTACTCTTTACATTTTTAATGATCGCCACGCTGCAGTCCAGCTTATCCAGCTCCAGATCCTGGTAGATCTGCATACTCTTTCCTGCTTTAATATGATCTAATACGATTCCGTTTGTAATACTGTCAATGTTCATATCCCTGCCTCCTTTGCTTTACAGATTCTCCGGTGCAAGACCGAGAAGTGTCATAATCAATGCCATACGCACATGCTTTCCGTTCATTACCTGCTTGAAATAACATGCCCGTGGATCATCATCTACCTCTGTCGAAATCTCATTCACTCTTGGCAATGGATGCAGGATTGACATATCCGGCTTCGCCTTCTTCAGCTTCTCTGTATCCAGAATGTAGGTATCCCGTAACCGGATATAATCTGCCTCATTGAAGAACCGCTCCTTCTGAACACGGGTCATGTATAAAATATCCAGATCTCCGATCACATCCTCCATACTCTCTACCTGCTCATATGGGATATTGTTTTCCTCAAATACTTCCTCCCGGATATAATCCGGTACCTGCAGCTCCTGCGGAGAGATCAGAATGTAACGGATATTCTGATACCGGGACAATGCCTTGATCAGGGAATGTACGGTTCTGCCGAATTTCAGATCGCCGCAGAAACCAATCGTGAAGTTCTCCAGTCTTCCCTTCTCCCGCTGAATCGTTAACAGATCCGTCAGAGTCTGTGTCGGATGTGCATGTCCGCCGTCTCCCGCATTAATGATCGGCACCGGTGACTTTAAGGATGCGAGCAACGGTGCTCCCTCCTTCGGATGCCGCATTGCAATAATATCCGCATAGCAGCCTACGACCTGAACCGTATCATGAACGCTTTCTCCCTTCGTTGCCGAAGACGAATCGGCCGAAGAAAAACCAAGTACATTGCCACCTAACTCTATCATAGCCGCTTCAAAGCTCAACCGGGTTCTTGTACTTGGTTCAAAAAATAAGGTTGCAAGCTTCTTGCCCTTACATACCTCACTATATTTTTCTTTATGTTCGATAATGTCATTGGCCAGTGCCAACAGCTTCTCAATTTCCTGTACGCTTAAATCCATTGGATCAATCAAATGTCGCATAATGCACCTCCGTACTTTCATCTGTTTTTATCCTTCAACAGTATAAACTTCCACCCTTCCTGTGTCAATTATTTCCCGGAATCTCTTTTAACTTTTTGCGGACCAGATTCTCCACTTCTTCCTGCCGGTCCTTCTCGCATTCAATAATGTACTGACGCTTATTGGCGCGCAGCTTCACCTTTATTGTATTTATGTTGTCATTTACGAATTTATAACCTTCAATATGCTCCCAGTCAATAAAAGTTAATCCCACAAACATGCCTTCTTCGGAAAGTCCACTGCGGATTCGAGTCGTTATGACAATAAAGAAGATATACATCAGGAGCGGCGGCACAAATATGTAATACCGGAACCAGACAGACATGGCGATTCCCACCAGTGCCACATTGACATTGATGATCTCCGATACACTGCTGGATTGTCCCAGCCGGCTTTCCACCAGAATGCCCTTCTGCCGGTGCAAAACCACACAACTGATGATCCCGATCGTCACAAATCCCAGCGTAAGTGCTGCGGATAATACATATTGTAAATACTGCCACATAACCTTTATCTCCTGCTTTTCTACCGGTTTTATAAATGACCGCACACCATTCCTGATATGCGGTCATTCCTTTCTTCAAATTCTGTTAACGGATCTCTGCTCCGTGCGGCATCTCCTTCTCGGATGTCAGCAGAGAAAGATTTCCGTTCTCATCCTCTGCACACAGAAGCATGCCCTCTGATTTTACTCCTGCCAGTGTTGCCGGCTTTAAGTTCGTTACTACAACGACCTTCTTACCTACCATCTCTTCCGGTGAGTACTGTGACTTGATACCGGATACGATCTGACGGATCTCGCTGCCGATCTTAACCTGTGAGCATAACAGCTTCTTGGACTTCTTTACCTCTTCACAGGCAATGATCTGTCCCATCCGTAACTGTACCTTGTCAAACAGATCAATGTCGATCTCTTCCTTCTGCTCAACATCAATGCCTGGACCGTACTGATTTAATTTCGCTTCTTCCTTCCGGCGCTCCAGCTCCTCCAGAACCTCATTCACATCCAAACGGGCAAATAAAATCTCCGGATTCTCGGTTACCTTATTGTTATTCGGATACATACCAAAGCTTCCCAGCTGATCGCACTCACGATCGGTTGTATTTAACTGCTTTAAGATCTTCTCTGCAGTCTCCGGCATGAAGGACTTTAACAATACAGCACCAATGGTGATACTCTCAACCAGATTGTAAAGAACGGTCTCCAGTCTGCCACGGGATGCCTCATCCTTTGCCAGTACCCAAGGCATGGTCTCATCAATGTATTTGTTACATCTCTTAAAGAGTGTGAATATCTCTGTAATCGCATCTGCAACCCGAAGCTTCTCCATTGCCTTTGTTACCTTTAACGGAGTCTCCAGTGCCAGCTTCTTAAGCTCCTCGTCTACCGGTTCTGAAACCTCTGAATTGTAAACGATACCGCCGAAGTATTTATTGGACATGGAAATGGTCCGGTTCACCAGATTTCCTAACGTATTGGCCAGATCAGAGTTCATACGCTCTACGATCAGCTCCCATGAGATCACACCATCATTCTCAAACGGCATCTCATGAAGCAGGAAATAGCGGACTGCATCAACACCAAACATATCTACCAGATCATCTGCATAGATCACATTTCCCTTGGACTTGCTCATCTTTCCGTCACTCTGGATCAGCCATGGATGACCGAATACCTGCTTCGGAAGCGGAAGGTCTAATGCCATCAGCATGATTGGCCAGTAAATGGTATGGAATCGTAAAATATCCTTTCCGATCAGATGCAGATCTGCCGGCCAGTACTTCTTAAATAACGGATCATTGTTGCCGTCTACATCATAGCCAAGGCCGGTAATGTAGTTCGTTAATGCATCGATCCATACATAAATGACATGCTTGTCATCAAAATCAACCGGGATGCCCCACTTAAAGGAGGTTCTGGATACACACAGATCCTGCAGTCCCGGAAGCAGGAAGTTATTCATCATCTCGTTCTTTCTTGCCTCCGGCTGAATGAACTCCGGATGAGCGTTAATGTGCTGGATCAGCTTGTCGGTGTATTTGCTGAGTTTAAAGAAGTATGCCTCTTCCTTCGCCGGCTGGCACTCTCTACCACAGTCCGGACACTTGCCGTCGATCAACTGGGAGCTGGTAAAGAAAGACTCACAAGGTGTACAATACATACCCTCATACTCACCTTTATAAATATCACCTTTTTCATATAATTTCTTAAAAATCTTCTGAACCTGCTTCTCATGATCCTCATCGGTAGTACGAATGAACTTATCATAGGAAGTATTCATCAGATCCCAGATTCTCTTGATCTCACCGGCAGTCTTGTCTACGAACTCCTTTGGGGTAACGCCTGCTTCTGCTGCCTTCAGCTCGATCTTCTGACCATGCTCATCGGTACCGGTCTGGAACCGTACATCATAGCCTAAAAATCTCTTGTACCGCGCAATACTGTCTGCCAGTACGATTTCATACGTGTTTCCAATGTGCGGCTTGCCTGATGTATAGGCAATCGCAGTTGTGATGTAATAAGGTTTCTTTGCCATTTCTGCTCCTCCTGCATTCTATTTCTCTTCCAATCAGAAAACCCGCCCTTAAGATTCCTGTCCGGCGTTTCGGCCTTCTGCTCAAGTCATCTTAAAGACGGATATAAATCACTCCAAGACCATCTTCCATAAGGACTCCACTCTCTGTTCACAGCTACTCAGAGCCTCTGTCAGTGTCCTTCTCATGTACTCTTCTTTTTCTCGCGTATAACCTAACAAAACTATCTTTAAGTATACCTATCCGCCTCTCAACTGTCAAGCATTCTACTAGAAATTATCTTCCATGCTGTGAATCAGCCGGACAATCATGGCATGTCCCGGAACCGGCACTCCATACTCCTTTGCCAGGTCCACAATACAACCATTTAACGTATCGATTTCCGTCTTCTGCTTCTTCTCGATATCCTGCAGTGTGGATGCCCGGTGATAATAGGTATCCGGTATCAGCTTCTCATAAAATACCTGCTTATATTCTCCGGCCGTTGCCCAATTGGTCGTGTAGCCTGCTGCATCCATAACCGCATAGGTCTCATCGATCAGCTGGTCCATAATGGCTCTGGAGGATTCCGACTCCATCAGCTTTCCGTAGTTCACTCCAAGAATCGCTCCCAGCGGATTCAGAGTCGTGTTGTAAAGCATCTTTGCCCACAGGAACTTACCGACATCCTCTGTTACCTGCGTCGGCATCCCTGCCGTGTCCAATGCATGTGCCAGTGGCTCCATACAGCTGTTATCACATCCGTGCAGGGAACCCAGCAGGATCGGCGCCGTATGCACCGTGATGTGACTGATATTCGGCTCCGGTCTTAAAAATCCGGTAATCACTCTGGCATTATATACCTGCTCCTTCGGGAAATATTCCAGATACGGAACATCATTCCCCCAGCCGTTCTGCATGATCACAAGCCTGCCGTTCTCCTTCAGACACTCCCGGTGAGCCCACAACTCTTTACTCACTTCCGGATTGGCCATCGTCTTTGTACTGATGATCACATAATCATATGCATCAGAAGGAAGTTCTTCATAAGACTCATACGCTCCGACATCTCCCGCCGGACAGCTGTACTCGCCAAACAGTCCATTCCTGCCGATCCCGTTCTCACGAATCGCCTGCAGGGTCTTTCCCCGCGCCAGAATGTCTACCTGCACATCCTGACTTCTTAAAAATGTTGCGATCGCAATTCCAATTGCTCCCGCACCTACTACTAATGTCATCATGGTCTCTGTCCTAAGCCGCCTTCCAGTGTAATTGTCTCACCCGTCATATACTTGAAATCCGGGGATGCCAGCTGTACACAGACTCTTCCGATCTCCAGTTCAGCATCTCCGAAATGTCCCATCGGAGGCGTGTGTACGTTCTTCTCAAACGCATCCGGATATGCATTCCGGAACTGCTCCAGCTGCGAGGTCCATGCCAGCGGGCAGATAATATTTACATTGACTCCGTCCTTGGCCCACTCGGTTGCCGCTACTCTGGTCAGACCACGAATGCCTTCCTTCGCTGCTGCGTATGCACATTGTCCGAAATTACCGAACAGACCGGCACCGGATGCGAAATTGATCACCGAGCCCTTCTGCTCCTTTAAATATGGATAGCATGCCTTCATGTAATAAAAAGCTGCATATAAGCCGGAGTACATTGCCAGATTAAACTGGTCGGTCGTATGCTCTGCCAGCGGTACACCGGATGCAGATGCCTGTGCATTATTGATCAGCACATCGATTCTTCCGAATGTATCCACGGTCTGTTTTACCACATTGGCAACCACTGCTTCATTGTCCGCACCTGCCTCGATGTCTGCCTGCACTGCCAGCACCTTGATTCCGTACAGACGCTCCAGTTCTTCCTTTGCATCCTCGAGCTTCTTCACATTCCGTCCTGTGATAACAAGGTTCGCACCTTCTTTCGCATATGCCGTCGCGATTCCGTAGCCGATCGAACCGCATCCGCCGTCACTTAAAACTGCACGTCCGCCACCGGTAATGATTGCTGTTTTGCCTGTTAAAAATCCCATACCTTAACATCCTCCTTACTTCTTATACCTTCTTATACCTGCATATGCGGATATTCCATACACATATGCTCCTTTCTGCTACTTGTCAGTATACCAAAATCCAGGTGAAAATTCCACCGATTCCGCTACTTCTTCTCTATTTTCTTCTCTATTTTTAGTTGTTTTTTCCCAATGCTATGCGTATAATTAAGATAGGTTATTTTATGTAAAACACAAGCATAGAAGGAGTTTATATGAATCTACATACTATTTCGAAACGAATTACAGCCGTTGCCTTAAGTGCAGTGCTGCTGTTTACCGCTTCCGGATGTACCGATTCCTCGGTTGCCACAGCACCCGATGCCGAGTTTGATGCATTTCTGGAGGATTTATTTACAGAGGAAGTCACCTCAAATACCTTGAATCTCCATTTCACCTTAAAGGATCCGGAGGGGTATGGCATCGAGGATCCGGAGCCAACGCTCGGCGATCTGGATGACCGCGACTTTGCAAACATGGATTCCGACTGGGATGATCTGGATGGCACCTTTCAGGAATTAAAGTCCTATAATTATAAGAAGCTGGATGCCAAGCAGCAGCTGACCTATGATGTCCTGTATCATTATATGGAACAGGAATTATCCGTACGGGACTGCAAGTACGAGGGAACGATTTTCGGTCAGGTCACCGGCGTACAGAGCAATATGCCGCTTAATATGTCCCTGTATGAATTCTACTCCAAAGAAGATGTGGACGATTACCTGGCCCTGATGGAGCTTCTGGATGATTATTTTGAGTACTGTGTGGACTATGAAAAGTACCGTACCGATAACGGATACGGTATGTCCGACGGTGCCATTGATGATGCGGTCGAGCAGTGTAATGAGTTCTTGACACATCGCGAGGATAATTATCTGATCACCACCTTTGATAACCGGATCGATGAGCTGGATTTCTTAACCGAAACCGAAAAAAGCTCCTATAAGGACCAAAACAAAAACTCCGTTCTGAATACTGTGATTCCTGCCTATGAGAACATGATCGATGAGCTGAACGGTCTGAAGGGCAAGGGCAAGGATCTGGGCGGTATCTGCAATTATGAAGGTGGAAAAGAATATTATGAGTATATTCTGGCGCATAAGACCGGTTCTTCCAAATCCGTTAAGGAAATGGTAACGGTTCTGAATCAGGTGCTGGATGACTCCACCACGATGCTTTATGATGTATATGTGAATGCGCCGGATGTATATATGGAATATTTCGGAGATGAGAACTTCGTAGTAGAGGGATTATCCGATCCGCATAGCTTCTTAGAGTATTACAAGCAGGAAATGGACGGTTCTTATCCGACTCCACCGGAGGTCAACTATAAGATCAGTGATATCGATCCATCCATTGCAGATATCTTATCTCCCGCATTCTGTGTAACCCCTTGCATTGATGATTATACCGACAATGTGATCCAGGTAAACCGAAGCAAGGACAATGGCGGTGCCGGCGGCTTATCTGCCACCTATGCACATGAGGGATATCCGGGACATCTTTACCAGATGACGTATTTCCTGTCCACGGATCCTTATCCGGTCCGGGATGCCCTAAGCTTCCTCGGCTATGATGAGGGCTGGGCCATGTATGTCGAGATGCGTTCCTACAATCTGATCACCTATGAGAATTATGACAGTGAGTATGTACGCGAAATGTATATCGCAGGCACTCTGCAGAACATTGCATTCTCCTGTCTGGCGGACATCTATGTAAACTATTACGGTTATACTGTAGATGAGCTGGCAAGCTATATGGATGATAACGGATTTAACGGTGATGCCGCACAGGGCTTATATGATATGATGATCGAAGAGCCGGGATATTATCCTCAGTACTTCATCGGTTATCTGGAATTCGTTGAACTGCGGGACTATGCCGAAGAGAAGCTCGGTGCGGATTTCGACGAGGTAGCCTACCATAAGGTCATTCTGGAAACCGGTCCGTGTGATTTCGATACCTTGCGGACACAGGTTGATCGATATATTGAGACAGTTAAATAGTGGATTATAAATTCATTTAGAAAAGGAGCAGTTGCATGAATGCCTGCTCCTTTAATTTATCCGTTACAATTATCATTTCATGCTTCTCGCGGAAATGAGCCTACCAGTGTCGGCTTCATCCCATATACCTCTGAAAACCGATAAATATAAGTATTAACTACGGATGCGGAATATACCTGCTGCTCCAGACAACATTTCACAATCTGATCATTCAAACAGGCATCCTCAAAATGATAGCCTGCCAGATATAATAAATCTTCCGCTTCTTCTTCTGTCAAGCCCAGCGCAATACAATATGCCAGTGCGATTGCCTTGGTCGGTCGATATCGGTCTCCGACCTTTTTCAGCTTACTATGTACCCGCCGGTCAATATTTCCGCGTTTATAAATATTATAGGGGTGTTCAAACTCTCCGGACATAATCAAATCATTAATTCGATGTTCTACATATCGCTTAAAGCTTCTTTCCGGATTATTTACAAAATGCTCCTGTAAATATTCATCCATGATTAAATCCATCTCTGTCATCGCTTCTGCACTCTCCCACTTGTTCTCTTTTGATTCATATAGATTATAATATAATATTTTGAAAGATTTTAGGTCTATACAGAAGCGACAATTATAAAAAATTAGTTATTCTGACCGATGTTTTTCGATAATTTCTTTAAATCTCTGATAAGAGGCATCGGTCTCCCGATCTGCCATCTGATCAATTTCTTCTTCGATTGCCTGTTCATCTAACTCGCTGAATAATCCTGCCAGATCATCCTCTGAAAAAAAGCTGCCGTCCATTTGTAACCTCCTCGTATCCGTAATATATATATCATCATAACAAATCCCTACGGGAATAACAAGGTACTTATTACCACACTCGCTACGATTCCGGCCAGAGTCGCGATCAGTCCGCCGACCAGCGTCCATCCGGTTTTCTTAATGCCGACTGCCAGAAAATATACCGACATAATATAGAAAATGCTCTCCGTACAGCTCATGACTATGGATGCCAGCAGCCCAATCTGCGAATCGGTCCCAAACTCTTTAAACAGATCAAATACCAGTCCATTCGCCGCCGAGGTGGAAAACATCCGCACCAGAATCAGCGGCAGCACCTCCGCCGGAATCCGAAAAAACTCTCCCACCGGAGCAAGAAGCTTCGCCAGCATATTCAATGCACCAGATGTCCGTATGATTCCGACCGCAACCATCAGTCCCACCAGTGTCGGAGCAATATCCACCACAATCCGGAACCCATCCTTCACACCCCGGATAAATATGTCATATACCTTCTCACGATTCAGAATCCCATAACCGACAATATAGAAAATCACCAGCGGTATCAGGAAGTTGGAAACCATGGAAATGATACCCATCAGACTCATTTCCTGCCTCCTCTCCTGCAGCGCCAGAGACCATACAACACACCTGCCAGTGTTGAGACAAACGTTGCGATCATGCCCGGCAGAATAATGGCTCCCGGATGCACCGAACCGTATTGGGAGCGATATGCTATCATGTTGATCGGGATTAATTGAAGCGACGAGATATTGATCACCATAAAGAGACACATTTCATCGCTCGCTGCATTCGGATCTCCTCCTGTCACCCGGCAGGTCTCCCGATGAATCCGCTGCAGCTCCTTCATCGCCTGCAAGCCAGTCGGTGTAGCCGCCCAACCCAGTCCTAGAAGATTTGCAACCATATTGGCGGCAATGTATCCCATTGCTTTTTCATCCCCTGCGATACGCGGGAACAGCAATCGGAGTATCGGCATCAGCAGCCGTGTCAGCTGCCTGACCAGACCGGTCGCCTCTGCAAGCTTCATGATCCCTGTCCACATACCAACGACACCAAGCATCACGATACATAATTGAATCGCCTCTCTGGAAGAGTCCAGAATACCGGTAGAAACATTCTCCATGGTGCCGGTAAATGCCGCTACCATGATGCCGACCATAATCAGAATTGCCCAGATGTAATTTAACATATACGTATGTCCGGAAAGCTTTACTCCCTATAAATATATCTGTGGTGAGGGGAAAATATGCGTGGAGAAATTGCGGTTTGACATCAAACTACATTGTTAGCAGACAGTTGTCGCAAAATTTGCGATAACTGAAATTATCCAACTCTTCTTTTAATTTTATTTTCTTATCAGCGGTCTCAAACAAGATCAGTTCATTCTCCATGCTTAAATCTCCCTCATAAAAATGTCACTTCTCATCTAACCTCAGCATCAGCGCATCATAGATTTCCTCTGCCACCGCCAGCTTATATGCCAGTCTGGTCGGCTGTGGTGCTATCTCCCTATAATAAGACTCTGTATGTCCTTTTATCGTGATTGCAAAATATACCTGTCCCGGTACCGAACTGTCCGGATTCGCCGGATCCACATTCCCCATGGTTCCGGTGACACCCAGTCCAATATCCGCATCATATGTCCGGGCGCAGGCTTCCGCCATGGCTGCCGCTATTTCTTCCGAATATACGGTATACTTGTCCAGGATCTCTGCAGGCACTCCCTGCATAATCTTCGCTTCATTACAATAGGTAATAAACGCGCCTTTCAGAACCGCCGATGAGCCTTCCGTATCCGTAATGAGTGACGCGATCTGTCCGGCAGTCGCACTCTCCATGGTTGTGATTGTCATATTATGTGCAATCAGAAATCTAGTAAGATCCCTGTAATTTTTTCTGATATCTGATTCTATATATTGCTTCATTCTGCTATGCTCCTTAAACTCCGCAAAATAAGAGGTTCTTTTATCATTCCATGCTCTTCTGCACTTCTATAACCTCATCTTCCTTACACTCCACAAGAGTCATAATATCCGCTATGGAATAATTATGCAACAACATGTTTCTTATTACCTGTTGCCTACCCTTCTGTTCTCCTTCCTGCTGTCCAAGCTCCCGCTCTTCCTTTCTCATATCTTCCAATGCTTTGCACATCGTTCCCGTTTCCTTGCCCTCTTCCACATTGTCTTCGTCACTTCCTACAACTTCCATGACTTCATCCAATGTATAACCATGTGCTAACATACTCTGTATTATTTGTGTCTTACCTTCCTGCTGCCCAAGCTCCCGCTCTTCCTTTCTCATATCCTGAATTGCTTTACACATATTTACGACCTCCTCGTCTTCATCCATTTCCATCTCGGCTCCGGTCACTAGATTTAACAACTGTACCGCCTCTCTTTCCATATGTTTAAACCGTTCTGCATCTGCCTGCATGATCTGTGCCAGCTTCCTCTTATCCTTTGAATATTTGATAAAATTCAAAACCTCACGCATACTGCTTTGAAACTTACGTAATTCATCCTCCGTCATATCCGCCGGAGCAATCACATGAATCTTATAATCCTGCACATATTTCAGAACTGCCGGATCTGTTGTATTCAGCATTTCATGAATAGATTTCGGTCCGTTCCATGTCTGATCCTGAAATAAGATAACAATTGTAATGATCGGCAATAGCTTGTCCTGTTCTGTCATCCCAGACAAAAACTCTGCATGTATCTGCCCCTCGATGGGAGTACATTCCTGCATCTGATTCCCCTGCCTGCCTTGCTGAAACCGTTCCCTCCGAATCTGCTCCACCTGACGCATATACCGCATAGCATCATTCAGCATATTCCGAACCGGCATCGCATAATGTACCTCCGATTGATTCTCAAGACTAACCAGCATGTAAATAGCATCCTTATCCTGCCGGATCACTGCCTTCTTCATCACATCCCGATAACGCTGCTGCTTATCTTCTCCCTTCAGCATCAGTTCTTCGTTTCCTAATTCCATCAAATCTGCAGGATGTACTATCTCGGCCCCATCATACACCATGTAATTCACAATATCTGCAAATATCCGATTATTCTCTGTATATAACTTCTCTGCAATATCCTTCTTTCCCAATCTGTAACTCCTTCCTGTATCAGAATCCCTGGAGCTTATACCAGATATGGCGCCGCATGATGCCAACTTCTGCCTAGTGTATCCATTCCCCAAAGATCCTGTCCTCTGTTCTCTTGAATTTTAGCAAGACCTTCTTTCCAGAATGGTAATGACTACCTGCGACTATAGAAAAAATAGATAATATATACTTGCTTGATACTAAGTATACATTACCTATTTCTGCTTGTCAATATATTTGTTCTTATTTTTTTACTGTTTTTACATTTAAATTTACATATAAATCTCTTCGTCTGTCGTTACACAGTAACAGCCGAGCACACCACCCTGCTCCCGGAAGCCGGAGCCGGAGTCAATATCCATGTAATACCGTGTTCGGTAAAACATATTCGTCATAGTCTCATTGAGTCTGAACACAGGCACATGTCCAACGATCATATACGTATCGAGCTTTTTCTTCTCTGCCTCCGGTATCTGATGCAGATCCTCTTCGGAAACAGACATCCCGGAAATCACAGAAATCTTAGATCACTATCTGAAAGACCTTACCCTTGCAGAACCCGCACTTACATATATTTTTGCAGAATGTAAAGCAGACAGTATCAGCACCGAACTGGCACTTGTTCTTTTATACAGTTTGTTCAATGAGAGCAGTTTCCACGATTATATGACTGCTAATCTTTTATGCGATACCACCTTAACTCCGGAATATCCGACATCGGAACCGGAAGCTTCGATTAACATCGGTTCTGATCGGGATATCACCCTTTCAAAGAAGTACCGCAGACTGCATACCGGCTATCACGTTGTAACAATTACCCTAATCTGCCTGACAGCACTGCAGATGGTCCTGCTTATTATGCCATTCGCCAATGCCTATACATGGGAGTCTTATCATCCGGAAAGCGTTGCTTTCCTGCTTTTCATGTTATTAATATCACTGGCACTTTTTTCTCTGCGAAAGATTCCTTTTTCCCTCGCTAAAAAATCTGCCGAGTATCAGTTACAGCTATTGCCGGAGGAAGACCTCTTACTAAATGATACTACTCCCCGCTATCACCGCTTTCAGGCAAATAGCCAGCATTTTAAAACTTATGATCTAAAGCGAAAAATCTGCATTTTTTCAGAAGGACTGCTCTGGCTTATTTTTATCGGACTGGGACTGATTTTCCATAGTCTGCCATTATTCATTGCAGGAGCCGCACTGTCGCTGGTTATTTATCTGGAATGTGATCATCTCCTGAATCGCCAATATGCAGTTCATTATGATAAACAACATCCCTTACATGCTAATGATCCTGCTAAAAAGGGAACCGTTGCTTCCGGTGAAGGTAAGATTTACAGTTGGGACTATGATGTGGCAGCTGATTCGTTTCATCATCATGGATTTACTCAGCTTCCGAACTGTTCCGCTGATTGTATCCGGTATATTTTCTATGCCCGGATCGATCGATATCAATATCAGTGGACAATTGCCGGTATTGTCCTGACAACTCTGACAGCATTTACAATTATTATTGGAATCCTGCAGTTTATGCTTCCAATCTCCGATTTCATCCGTATTCCAAATCAGAATTGGTTTTTATTTTTCTGCCTGATTCTTTTGATTACAACCGGAATTTATTATATAATTCTCTTGTCACGTACAGAAGAACGCTTCCGGAACCAGACCCGCCTGGCCTATTACTGCAGTGATGCGCCGCTTTCAGATCAGTTCCTGAAAGCAGCATTTCTCTCTTTATACGAACGTGGAATTATCAAAAATGTAGATATTGGTCATGGCGTTTATAGCTATGATTGTGTCATGTTTGAGAATGGAAAACAGATTACAGATCTCCGGAAAGATGATCGTATGATTGTCATACATCGTTATTACGATGCCGTTCGCCGCATCTCCCTTGATTTTCTATTCTTTACAATTGCCTATGTTTGCTTCTTTGTCTGGCATTTAGGTATTACTTCTGCCCTTTGGGGCCTGCCGGGCATTGCGATTATATATTTTTTGTTTGCATTTTACCTATTCCCGAGATGGGATGAGGCCCTTATGAAACACAAGATCCGGAAATATACACTGTAAACTGTAGTAGAAAGCTTACTCACCGATATATCCTCCTACTCCTCAATCAGCTCCCGATACACATCCCGCTTGCTGATTCCGCGGTCTGCTGCCACCTGTTTCATAGCCGCCTTTTTATCCATGCCCTGCTCCATATAGTAGGTCACATGCTCCGGAATGCTCATCGTCTCCCATTGTTTCCGTTCCTCTTCTTCCAATGTCTCGAAGCTCACGCCCTCCATAACCAGCACACATTCTCCCTTTGGTTCCTGTGCCGTATAATATTCTACAGCCTCCAGCAATGTGGTCTGAAAGACAGTCTCATGCTTTTTCGTCAGTTCCCGGCAGACGGTCAGTCTGCGGTTTCCAAGTGTCTCTGCCAGCTCCTGCAGCGTCCGCACCAGGCGATGCGGTGCCTCATAGAGCACAATCGTCCGCGTCTCTGTCTTCAGCTCTTCCAGCATCCGGCTCCGTTCTTTCTTATCCGTCGGCAGAAATGCTTCAAAGCAGAATCGTCTCGTCGGCAGTCCACTGATCACAAGTGCATTCACGCAGGCACATGCCCCCGGCAGAGAAGTCACCGTAATCCCGGCCTCATGGCACTGTCTGACCAGCTCCTCTCCCGGATCAGAGATTCCCGGTGTTCCGGCATCCGTAATCACCGCTATATTCTTGCCCTCCTGCAGGTATCCTACCAGCACGCGTGCCTTGTCATACTTATTATATTCATGATAGCTGGTCATCGGCGTATGGATATCGAAATGATTCAACAGCTTAATACTGTTCCTTGTATCCTCTGCCGCAATCAGATCAACCTCCTGCAGCACCCGGATTGCCCGGTACGTCATATCCTCCAGATTTCCAATCGGTGTTGCACACAGATATAATGTTCCTGCCATGTCATTGCTTCCTTTCCTGCGATATCAACCGTTTACTTTCACCTTATACTTATGTCGCAATGTCTTCATACTCCAGTCATCATACCCTACAATACCATCCTTTTGCAAGCGTCCAAGCACAATACCGGGATCCCTTCCTATTTCATTTGCAAACTCTCGAATTATCTGGAGATCAAATTTTTTCTTTTCCACAAACTTCCGGTACTCTTCCGGCGGAATCAGACAATCCTCTGCATACCGATCCGCCGCATCCTCTTTTTCACTGTTTTCTCCTTCAAATGAAATACCATAATCTCCATTTATAATATGCCCTATTTCGTGAAACAGCGTAAACCAGAAAGTATCTGCGTTTAACCGCCTGTCATTTACCATAAGCAAGACATGATTTCCTATTTTTTTTGTAGCACCATTGGTTTTGGATCCGGATATATTCGGTAATATAACAAATATTACTCCGGCCTCCCGAAATACGGTCTGAATCTGATTATAAAACCCGGTATGATTCTCTGTCAGCGATAAGGCATATTGAACTGCCTCTTCAAATTTCTTTTTATTAAATCTGGGCACCTGTTCTCCCAATGCCTGATTCACAGCAATCTGCACCATTGCATTTGCTTTTACCGTATTGGCCTCTGTCAGCTCCTTTGCACTTCGGAAACTAACCGCCATATCTTTTTGCGTTAATACAGAAAGTGTAGCCACTTTTAAAAACTCACGTACACATTTTATTTGCTCATCCTTCTGTCTTGGTAAATCCGGCAAATGATAATTCTCTCTGAAATATTTATATTCCAAATATTCAAAGACTCTTCGTTCCTCTGTAAGTTCTTCTGCTGATTTAAACTCGGCAATTCTGGTATCGTATGCATTTTGAAGATTTAACCAATAATATATACTGGTTCCCAGCATTCTGGATAGTTTCATCGCAATATCTATAGAAATGCTCTGTTCTCCTCTGACCAGCAGGCTTAAATTCTTCGGTGTTGTTCCTAAGCGCTTCGCAAAATCCTCCTGTGTAAGCCCACTGTCATCAACAATTTCCTTTATATAATATCCCGGATGAACCGCAATTGTATCATTATATTCTACATAATTACTCATAATGCTTACTCACCTCCATAATTTCCACAATCCTCACCACTTCTGCTATTTCATCTATATTACATGGATTATATGGATTCTGATTCTCATCCAACGGCTCTAATATAATTCTCCACGCATCTCGTCTAGATTTCACATCAATCGCAAAATATCCCTCTAAATTCCGTCCATGTCGATTTTCCAATTTGTGAAAATGAAATACAGGCTGAACAATAATATCCTTAATTGTATCGGCTTCGCGCAAGGCATTGATACGAATCAAAAGACTCCTTGCCAAGTTTGCATCCCCTCCAAATAATCTGCTTGCTACCTTCAGACTGGTACATTGCCGTTCAATCTTGTCTGTTGCATAAATAACCCTCAATACACTCCTCCATAATATAAAATTACCCATCGGGTAATTTTATATTATCACTGTGTGCACTAATATGCAACAAATATTTTACATATTTCTTTCCTATTTCTTATATATCCCCCGCACTTCGTCCGTATATACACCCTTCTCCTGATACACGATCAGCGGCGGCTCCACCTTGATCCGTGACCGGCCGCCACGGACTGCCTCCACCATGACCATGCCCGGCTCCTTATCCACATAGGATTGGATCATGCGCATCCGCTTCGGTTCCATCTTATACTTCATCAGTACACTGAATATTTCTGCCAGACGGAAAGGCTTATGGATCATACAGAAACTGCCTCCCGGCTTTACCAGATAGGCTGCTGCCTTCACTACATCCTCCAGATTACAGAGAATCTCATGTCGCGCGATATTTTTCGGCTCGTATGCATTCTGCAGGCCATGCTGATTTGTCATATAGGGAGGGTTCGATGTGATGACATCAAAAGAAGCTGCAGGAAATAATCCTGCGGCTTCTTTAATATCACCCTGTTTAATTGTTATCCGATCTGAAAGTTCATTCAGGCGCACGCTCCGTTCTGCCATCTCTGCACTCTCATCCTGTATCTCCAGGCCGATAATCTGTCCCGCCTCGGTCTTTGCTGCGAGAAGAATGGGTATAATCCCTGTTCCGGTTCCCAGATCAAGAATCCGATTCCCACACTTGACTTTCTCTTTCACGAATTCTGACAGAAACACCGCATCCACACCGAAGCAGAACCGCTTCGGATCCTGAATGATCCGGTAACCCTTGCACTGCAGGTCATCCACTCGCTCTCCTGCATGCACCAGTGGCTCCACCTGCACATTCTCGTTCATCAACTCAGTATGTGCCGGTTCTATCTTATTTTCCATCACACTCTCATCCTGTCTGAGCTTCATCTGCTGCCCATCGTCCGCTTCTGAATGAATCCGTCCTAATCATCCAGCTTGGACTTACCTTCCTTCTTTTCCTGTTTCTCCAGTTCTTCCAATTCCTTCATTTCCTCTGCACTGACTCTGGATTTATCGCGTCTGCGCTTTGGCTTGAACCGCAGCTCATCCACCTTGAAGTCCAGAACCTCCTTCTCACCGGCATCATTGGTGACTACCACCTTCACCAGCTGGCGCAGTACATTCGTACCGGTTACTTCCCCCTTCTGACCGGTCGGTGTCTTTACATAATCACCGATATTCGGCATCCGGTCATTCAGATACTCATAGGTCTGCTCCTCATAGCTCAAGCAGCACATCAGACGTCCGCATACACCGGAAATTTTAGTTGGATTCAAAGAAAGGCTCTGCTCTTTCGCCATCTTGATCGATACCGGTACGAAATCCGATAAATGACTGTGACAGCACAGTTCACGTCCGCAGATACCGATACCGCCTACGATCTTGGTCTCATCCCGTACACCGATCTGCCGCAGCTCGATTCGTGTCTTAAACACAGCCGCCAGATCCTTAACCAGCTCTCGGAAATCGATTCGGCCGTCTGCCGTAAAATAAAACAGCACCTTATTGTTATCAAAGGTATACTCTGCCTCGATCAGCTTCATTGCCAGCTTATGCTTCGCGATCTTCTGCAGACAGATATTAAATGCTTCCTTGCTCTTCTCCTTATTCCGTCTGTCGCGCTCCGCATCTGCCTCCGTTGCTTTCCGGATGATCGGCTTAATCGGAGTCTGCAGACTCTTCTCATCAAAGGAATATCTGCCCCGGACCACCTTGCCGTACTCCATGCCTCTGGCAGTCTCCACAATTACAAAATCTCCCGGCTCTACCTGTATATCTAACGGATTAAAGGAATAGATCTTACCATTTTCCCGAAATCTAACTCCGATTACTTCTATCATTCTGATTCTCCTTTATTGTTAACAGCAGAAGCTCCATTGCTATGTCGAAGTTTACATTCGCTTCTAGCCGTACCTTAACCTTATCCAGTGCCTTCAGCACATTCTCAATACCTTCATAAGAAATATAATTGGCCTGCTGCTTTAATGTCGCATACTCTTCCTTGAACAGCAGCTTATCCGGCGATCCGGACACCTTTAACATCAGAATATCCCGGTACCACATCATCATGATATCCAGATAATCATAAATATCTAATTTATACTTGGACATCTTCTTCACCGCATCGATCAGATCGTAGATCTCCATGCGATTGATATCCTTCAGGATCTGCACACAATCATGCTTGATCTCATTATACTCCTCCGAGGTGGCCAGTCGAACGGCCTTCCCCAGATTGCCGAATGCAAATCCGACACAGAACTTGGCCTTTGCCTGCGGAATCCCCATTCTGGATAAATACTCCATCATGTCCAGCTCGCCTACCGGCTTCAGGTTCAGTGTAATGCACCGCGACAGGATTGTCGGCAGCATCTTGTCCAGATTATTGGTCAACAGCATAATGATTGCATATTCCGGCGGTTCCTCAATCGTCTTTAACAATGCATTCTGCGCCTGCGGATTCATCAGCTCCGCCTCCGGAATAATGTAGATCTTATACCGGCTGCTGTATGGTTTGATAATAATATCATTATTAACCTGTTCACGAATATCATCTACCGAGATCACAGTCGGCTTCTCATGTGTTACCCAGATAATATCCGGCTGGTTTCCACTGTCACACTGGATGCAGGAACGACAGGTTCCACACGGATCCGTACTACCGGCCTCACATTGCAGTGTCTTGGCAAACAGTCCCGCCAGCATCTTCTTTCCGGTGCCCTTCTCTCCATGGATCAGATAAGCATGTGCCACTTTTCCCTGCTCAATACTGCTCTTGAAATGCCCTATAATACTCTCATGTCCTACTACATCACGAAATGTCGTCATGGCATACACCCTCTTTCTGTTACGTCAAAATGTCGATCAGCATTCCCCGTATTTCATCAATTAACCGGAGAATCTCCAGATGATCCTTCTCCTCTGACAACAATGCCTCTGCCAGTTTATCCAAATCTTCATCTACCTGATGAATGATTCCATATACCCGGTGTCTTCCCTTCCGATCCAGAAAGTTCTCTCTGGAAAATGTATGGGAATGGGTCGTAATTTCATTCATAAATTCCTTAATCTTCGCCCGATACCGCTTCATGTCCCGGATATCCTTCCGCCTGGCAATCCTCTGCCCCTCGGACTCGATCTCCTTCATCAGGCCCTCCAGTTTCGCCTGAAGCTCACTCTCCTGAAGGTGGCTGACCAGAGTAAATTTGAAATCATCATTTCCGGTATTCTTTACTGCCTCTGTGGCATCGATCTGTGTTAACTTCGATATGGCATCCAGATTAATTTCCATTACTCCGACCTCCTTCCGGTATCATGCAATCCTTATAATTATCATCCTATCATTATTATCGGCTGAAAATCCGTTCTTCAATAGCTGATACTATTTTAGCATGAATCTCATCTACCGGTAAAGAAGCAGATATCTTCATAATTCTATCCTTTTCACGGTCTGCCAGCAGCCGGTAGCCCTCTACGACCTTCTGATGGAACTGCAGTCCCTCTGCTTCCATCCGGTCCAGCTCCGCCTGATTCTTCTTCCGGCGAAGACCTTCCTCCGCAGACAGATCCAGCAGGATCGTCAGCTGTGGTCGCAACCCTTCCAATGCATAATCATTGACCGCATAAACCTTCTCCACGCCCAGACCTCTGGCAATCCCCTGATAAACGACCGAAGACTCCAGAAACCGGTCACAGATCACCGCCTTGCCTGCATCCAGCGCCGGCCGGATGACCTCCTGCACCAGCTGTGCTCTGGCTGCCGCATATAGCAAAAGCTCTGTATTCGGACTCATTTCCGTATACTCTTTATTCAAAATAATCTGACGAATTGCCTCACTGATGACCGTTCCGCCCGGTTCTCTGGTGATGATCACATCATATCCCCGTGCAGTCAGATATGCCCGCAGCAGTTCGATCTGCGTGCTCTTACCGGCTCCGTCCGGACCTTCCATGGAAACAAATAATCCCTGCATCTTGACGTCCCGAACCTTTCTTATCTGTTTATAGCTCTACAATACCTTGGATAAAAATTCCTGTAATCTCGGATTCTGCGGATTACCGAAAAACTCCTCCGGCGAATTCTCTTCCTTGATCTGACCGCCATCCATGAACAGGACTCTGGTTGCCACTTCTCTGGCAAAGCCCATCTCATGGGTTACGATTACCATAGTCATACCTTCATCCGCCAGCTCCCGGATCAGCTCCAGTACTTCTCCGACCATCTCCGGATCCAGTGCGGACGTCGGTTCGTCAAATAACATCGCCTCCGGATTCATAACCAGTGACCGCACGATCGCGATTCGCTGCTTCTGCCCGCCGGATAATTTATTCGGATACTCATCCTTCTTCTCGTATAATCCGATTCTCTTTAACAGGGCACTTGCCTTCTCTGTGGCTTCTTCTGCCGACTGCAGCTTCAGCGTTACCGGTGCCAGTGTCAGATTCTCCATAACCGTCAGGTTATTAAACAGATTGAAATGCTGGAACACCATGCCGACCCGCTGTCTTGCCAGGTTCACATTCACCCGGTTCTCTTTCTCGATCTGTTTTAAAAGATTCTTATATTCACTGCCCTCATGCTTCTCATTCAGCAGATCTTCCTCTTTGATCCGGCGAATCAGCTCCTGCTCCAGCTTGGCAGATAACTCCTCTGCCTTCACGCCGGCCCCCGCTTTTGCCATCTCCTCTGCCAGAAGCTTCTGGTAGGTTTTTGATGCTTTCATAACCTCCGGATGCAGGTATGGGTCTGCCGGTGTCAGCAGCTGGTCATCCAGCCAGATTTCACCATAGGTAGGCTCCTCTAACAGGTTCATGCAACGAAGCAGGGTACTCTTACCGCTTCCGGAAGGACCGATGATCGCTACCTTCTCGCCCTTCTGGATCTCGCTGCTTACACCCTTTAATACATGTAAATCTCCGAAATTCTTATAAATATTTCTAACGCTTATCACTTGCCCGCAGCCCCCTTTCCATCATCTTTAACGCAAAGGTTATGATCAGAATAATCACAATATAAATCACTGCCATAACAAGGAATGGCATCATGTATTCATAATTTCCGGAACCAATGTTACGGAATGCCTTATACAGATCGACGACACCGATGAAGCTGACTACCGAGGTCTCCTTCACCAGCGAGATCAACTCATTACCCAGAGTCGGCAGAATATTCTTAACTGCCTGCGGAATGATGATTTTCCACATAGTCGTTCCATAGCTTAATCCTAAGGCACGACCGGCCTCCATCTGTCCGATATCCACCGATAAGATACCGGAACGCATAATCTCCGATACATAGGCACCACTGTTCAGACCCATGATCAGGGTAGCCACCACGATCGAAGACAGATTAATTCCAAGCAGCGGAAGGATTACGAAATATCCTAACAACAGCTGTACTACCATTGGTGTTCCCCGGAAGAACGCTACATAAATCCCGGATATCTTCTTCAGAACAGCCAGAGTCTTCCCCCATGCGCCATACTTCTTCGGCTGTACTTCAATTGCCGCAATGATCGTTCCGATGATAATACCGAGTACCAATGCCAGCAATGCAATAATCAGGGTATTTAACAACCCTGTTAATACTTCCTTATAACCACCCTTGTTCAGGAAGGTGTCAAAGAACATATTCCATTTTGTTACAAGTGATTGAATCGTCATAGTTTTTTCTCCACGCATAATATGAGAAAAAACCTGTCGTATTCAGACAGGTTTCCTCTCAATGCCGCTCATTAATTTGCTGCATTTACCTTCTTCACAATCATTTCAGCCGGTGCCTTATCGATCATTACATAATTGATATTACCGGATAACATATCGTTTACTGCTAATGAACCGGAAGTATAACCTACCCAGCTCATATTGGAAATTCCATCGAATCCCCAATCAGAATCGCCCTTTACATAGAACTCAGCGGTTGTTCCGCTCTGTCCGCCGATACGGCCTGCATCCTGATCTGCCAGAACTGCCAGTACATCATCGGCTGTCTCGCAGGAATCAAATGCTGTATCACTGCTTGGTACGATCAATACCTGAGAAGCTGTATAGTAAGAGTCAGTAAAGTTTACACTCTCTTTTCTGGTCTCATTAATGGTCAGGCCGGCGATTGCCATATCAGCCTTTCCGGTATCTACATAAGTACAAACAGCCTCAAAATCCACATCCAGGATAACCAGTTCCTTGTTCAGATACTCTGCAAGTCCCTGTGCGAGCTCCATATCAATACCGTAGAAGGTATCACCTTCCTTATACTCAAACGGCGAGAACTCAGCGTTGGTAGCTACTACCAGCTGATCCTTAGAATCATCTTCCTTTGCGGAGGTAACACCAACCGGCTCACCATCGCCGAAGTAATGCTCGCAGATAGAATCCAGTGTTCCGTCACTCTTGATCTGCTCGATATACTTATTGGTCTGCTCTAGCAGGTCTGCATTGTTCTTATCCACTCCAAATGCGTACTGCTCATCGGTCAGCGAAATATCAATGGTCTTAACCACACCGGCTCCGCTTCCAGCTCCGGCACCACAACCTGCCAGTGACATCGCCATAGCTGCTACAAGTCCTACTGCAGCAATCTTTGAAATTAACTTTTTCATGTTACTTACCTCGATTCCTCATTCTAAAATCTTTACTTACATCTTAGCGAATTTTACACTATTTTCACATGATTTGTCAATGGTCTGACCTATAGTTCCGTCATTTGCCCACGCATTTGTCCTATATTTTCTAAAATATTTTAGTAATAGGTATAATTTCCGTTATTTTCCTCTACCTGTACTACCGGCTTTGGGTTCTTGCTTGATGCAATCAACAGAAATACAACGGATGTGATCGGAACAATAATGCTGACGATTGCAAATGGTGTAGCCTGTGATTCATCTACAAACATCTCATACAAATCCTTATATGCAGAGTAAGTAATAAAGATTCTTGCCACCATAATTGCGATCGGTACCAGCGATACGATAATCGGTCCGATAACCGGAATCACCGTAAAAGCAGAGAAAATACCCTGAATCACACTACCACCAAGCGTAATGGCAAGCCAGATCCAGAATCCGGTCGAACGATCGACTTCCTTATTAAATGCCAATACCTTCAGCTTCTTATCCGGAAGTGTAAACAACAGATAAGTATTTGCATATGGAATCCATGCCATCCATGGATACTGATGGCCTAACTTATTTGCCATCTTATAAAGTGCGACTGCCTGCAGCACATAGACGGCAATAGACAGTAAAAGCATAATACCTATGATTGCAATTACCATTATCAGTGCTCCGGATGCAACCAGCCCTTCTACTAATGATTCAACGTCACTATTAGACATATTCATTCCTCCTTTGAATTATCATTCATACGTCATTTTTATAGTGTATCATAAGCTTTTCCAAAAAACCACCTATATTTATTTCAATCTCTTTACAAATTGCTGTTCTTTTCATCTTCCTCCGGATTTTCTTTCAGAATTTCTTTCAGTACCTTGATTCTTCCTTCTGCAATTCCATATATTGTCAGACCGGCTTTCCTACAGGTTTCCAGATATGTCACCTCTCCCGCTCCGATCAGTTCTCCCGGCACCAGCTGCGGAATCCCCGGCGGATATACCGTCACATAATCTCCGGCAATTCTTCCGGTCGCTTCCTCCGGTGTAACGGTCTCCGTTTCCCGGTTCCATGCCTGTGCCGGAGTCAGTACCTCCCTTGCATCTTCCTTGCATGGAGAATACGTATATGTTGAACTTCTCCTTGCAGAACCATTTCCCTCCGGATGTACTTCGAACTCATCACCTGCTTCTTGATCTTTTCTTTCCCTCAGAAGCTGCTCGGTCGCTGCCAGTGCCCGATCCAGCCGTTCAAAGGCTTCTTCCGTGTCTGCTACACTGGTCATTGCCAGTGCATAATGTAACGAAGCCATCTCAAACACCAGTCCGTACTTCTCTTCCATATAGTTCAGAAATACTTCACCACTCCATCCGCCTTTCATACAGAATACCAGCTTGGAACAGTCATAATCATATCCCCCCCGTGTCCGGACTTCTTCCTCCGTTAGCAAATGGATCGCCTCATATGCCTCCCATTTCTTGCGATATTTCTTCAATCTCTTTCCATACTCTTTCATCCGGTTGTCACGCCAGCCATCCATTGCTGCGATCACATCCTCCATATTCGCTACGAATAAATACGATGGCGAGCTGGTCTGATACATACTCATATACTGTTCAACCCGTTCCTGAAGTTCCTGCTGCCGGTCAGCTCCGGTCCCTTTAGAAACTATCTGATCAGTACCCTTTCCTATATGAAGAATGGCACACTGCGTATAGCATGGCAGAGTTTTATGCAGGCTCTCGATCACCAGATCTGCGCCGCACCGGATTGCCGTTTCCGGGAACATGTCTCCAAACTCCATATGTGCTCCATGAGCTTCATCCACAATCAATTTGGCACCTGCTCTGTGTACCGTATCACTGATCGTCCGTATATCAGACACAACCCCTTCATAAGTCGGTGAAGTCAGAACCATTGCCTTCGCCTCCGGATGCTCCCGGAACGCCATCTCAACCTGCTCCGGTAAAATGCTTCCACAGATTCCGTATTCCTCCATTGTCTCCGGATAGATATATACCGGTTTCAGACCAAGTAACAGCACTGCATGATACACTGACTTATGACAGTTTCTGGCCATGATCAGAGTGTCACCCTGCCTGCAGCACGCAGAAATCGCAGTTAAGATTCCACAGGTACTGCCATTTACCAGATAATATGACTTCACGCTTCCATATACCTGCGTCAACTCCCGCTCAGACTCTGCAATCGAAGCTTCCGGTGCATTCAGATTATCCAGCCCCGGCACCTCCGTCACATCCAGCTGATTCCCCATTCCAAGCGTTGGAATGGCCTCTGCTAATGATGTCTGACGCTTATGCCCCGGCATATGCCATGGATAATAATCTTTTCCACAATATTCACTTAATGTCTGATTAAATATCCGCTTCATTCGTTATCTTCCATTATGATATTACTCACATTTATTTTTTTAATTCTGTAGTCAATTTTTAACGTATACTAATACTCATTATTATTAAAATAAATGTAGAAATCATTCCAAGAACAGCTATTAAACAAAAGAAAGACTGTATTCCTTTTATACTATGTACCTCTTGGGCCATCTTACCTATCGTCGAATCAATATATTCCTGCCGCTTTCTCTCATTTATTATTTTTGTTGCGATTCCTTTTTCTATCGGAGATTCTGCATTTCCACTAATTGCTACTAATTCCTCTGTTGACTTCATTCCATAGATTAACATTAATTCCTGAATATTTTTTTCATCCATATCTTTTCTCCTCAATAATATTATTTTCAAATTATTTCTCTTTTCTCTATTTTTATATATTATCGTACTTTCTACATTTTTTCAATATTTTATGTACTAAAAAAGGACCGCCTTTTAAGCAATCCTTTTTCAACATATTCCTACATTATACTATTTCATTATTTATGGTATTTCGGTTGTACCATCTGCATATACAATCTGTTTAACATTATACTCAAATTTCAAATCATCGTAATTTGTGTTATATAATTTCATGTCGTCATCCATAAATTGATTTATGTCTAATCCATAACCTTCTTCTGTAATAGAACCATTTGCAGGTATATTCTCACCCGTAACATCCCATCCTATTGTCATTATTTCTTTTCCAAATAAATCCTTAACGACTAATTCTCCTTCAACACCTTTGATTTCCTTATCAGTCATATTTTCAATTTTGCATACAAGTTCAACAAAAGGACTAAATCTCCATGCATCCCTATCTTCTTCGTAATTTATTTTATCTATTACTGTCAAAACAACTTTATCATCTCTAACAGGAATAGATTCTGTATAAGAATAGCCACAATCCTTACAAGTAAACGTTTTTGTTCCTTCTTCTGTAAAAGTTGCTTCTTTCGTTATTACTTCTTCATAATTATGTTCTTTCATTTTAATGGTTTCTGTTTTTTCTGCTCCACATACTTTACAGGTCAATACCTTTTCTCCTTCTTCAGTACAAGTAGCATCTTTTTTTACTTTTCCATTATCATATACATGTTCAGCAAACGGAATCGTTTCTGTTTTTTCTTTTCCACATAATTTACAGGTCAGAGTTTTCGTACCTTCTTCTTTACATGTTGCTGCTTTAGTAATTTCCCCTTCATCATATTCATGATTGCAACCACATCCAACCAAAAAAACAGATAGCATGATTGTCATACACCATATAAACACTTTTTTCATAAACAAATTCTCCTTCTCCTCATTTGATATTTGCATTATACCTTATATTTTGATATTTTACCATATAATATTATAGAAATCTAGAAAATTCTATTTTCAACTATTAAATGTGACTTGGTGTTATATTATCTATGCTATAATTCCATAACAAAAAAGAACCCAACCTTATGGAAAGATTGAGTTCCTTGATTTCATGCCCAGAACCGGAATCGAACCAGTGACACGAGGATTTTCAGTCCTCTGCTCTACCAACTGAGCTATCTGGGCCAGCAGCAGTTATTATATCACATCCGCTTCTGTTTTACAATTTCTTTTTACAGAATTCTTCTCGATTTTTACAGAAGGAGATTTTTCCCGATTTTCTCATGGGCGAGAGTGGTATTTATCCTCAAACAATACCACTCCCTGTTTTAAGACCTCCATTTGAGATTTCAAATAATATTCGTCACCAAACATAGCATAATGTACACTTGCGCGAACAAATATAAAAATCAGCGGCGTTATCGTTGTATACGGAATTCCGATCTTTGGCTCCAGCTGCTTTGCATACTCGGTATATCGCCCATTTACCTCCTCAAAAAACTTCTTGCCATATTCAATATATTTCGGGTGGGTGTAAATCTGATACATCAGCCGGTATTTTTTTCCGTGTTCTCTCGCCGTCCAATAAGGTACTTCCTCAATAAACCGCATAACATCCTTAGGATCTGTTGGTGCTTTCTGCATGAATTCATCCTCAACCTTGGTCATGCAGTAGGCGGTCGACTCAGTAATCAGCTCATCAAGATTTCTGAAATAAGAGTATAGGTTTGCTTTTGTGCATCCACAGGCTTCTGCTAATGCCTTAATCCCTGTACCGGTCAGGCCGTTTTCTGCATAACATTCAAAACATTTCTCCATAATCTCTTTTTTCCGCTCGTTGTGTTGCTGTTCTGTCATCTTCATGTATCTGCCTCTTTCTTATCTTTCCTTCTTAAATACAGTCATACCGGTCAGCATACCACCACTGATAAAGAGCAATGTGATCCACAGCATAAGGTTACTGTTATCACCGGTCTGCGGGACTTTTCCGTCTGCTTGACCCTGTTTTTCTGTCGTACTTGTTGTCTCTGCCATACTCGTTGTCTCTGTTGCACTCGTTTCTGTTGTTTCTGTACTTTCCTCTGCCTCGCTTGTCGTCGGTTTCGGATCTGCAGGCTTTTTCTTCAGCGCATGGATTGCATCCTCAATTGCCTGTGCCATTGCATCCACCTCTGCCTGCTCTGTAATATTCTTTCCCCGGATAACCGCTTTCATCGCCTTCTCCACCGCCGTGAAATCCTTGTAATCATTCTTATTCAATGCCTTTGCCTTCGCTATCGCTGCATCAACCTTGCTGTAATCCGCATCCTTGTATTTCAAAGCGGCAATAGCATCCTCAATTGCCTGTGCCATTGCATCCACTTCCGCCTGCTCTTTAAAGTTTTTGTTTCGATCAACGGCTTTTACTGCTGCTGTAACATCAGAAAAGTTTTTATACAGATTTCCATTCAGCGCCCTTGCCTTGGCAATTGCAGCATCGACCGCTGTATAATCTGCACTACGCAATACCAGAGCTTTCACTGCATTCTCGATAGCCTCTGCATATCCGTCTACCGTTGCCTGTTCTGTGTAATCCTTGTTATATTCAACTGCTTCAATTGCTTCTGTCACCGCTGAGAAATCAACGTAATCATCCTGATTTAACGCATCTGCTTTACGAATCGCTTCTTTCACCGCCTGATAGTCCGCCTTCAGTAATTCCGGCTGTTCATATACGGTATAGACTAGCTCGAAGCTTCCACCCTCTATATCACCTCTGTTCCATAAAACATCCAGACGGTCGGAATCGTCAAGAATCATTCCCGGTGCCGTTGCGAAAGCATTCTCATTACTTCCGAGCAGTTTAAGTGGAAGTAACATGAACTTGTCGGCCTCACTGTTATAATAATACAACCGAATATCTTCCTGACAGAGATCACACTCCTTATTCTGCTCGTCAATCCATTTTCCATCCGCTGTTTTTGTATATTTTTTGCCGCCAATCGTGACTTCCGTTTTATCTGTTTTCAGGGAAGTATATTCTCGCGCTGAAATGTAAGCAATCGAGCCTTGTTTAGAGATAACCGAGTATCTTGTATCTCCCGTTCCGGATACATCCGCGATCGTGTCTGTCTTTAAACCTGTTGAACTGTCGGGACTTCCGGTGATTCTGAATATATTGCCATCATGGTAATAGTCTAATTCCGACAAATCTGTTTCAACAATAGAGGAATCTGTATCCGCTGCTACAATATTATGAACTGTACCTTTACCAAATGTGGCTAAATTCAGCTCTTTTGTTTTCACCGGTTCCGGATCAAGCCAATAGCCTTCCTTGTAAATTATATTATAAAGCACGTCAGAGACCCGCGTGCCATCTGTCGCTTCTTCAAAAAGAACCGTGATTGCATTGTCCACTTCGGCAACAGAATATGCAGAAATATAATTGCAATTTTCCGCAAAAACCATAGGAAGCAGCTTTCCGTTCTCATCCGTTGCATTATCATTGGTAGAGAAGCTGTTTGCTTCCGGATCATAATACAGACCTTCTATCGAATATGCACCGGCATCATTCTTAACATCCTCGCAGACAACCCACGTAATCAGCACCTTGTTTCCAACCTTCGTCACACGGGAATTATAATGACAGACATCATCCGAATCACTGCCCGTGAATGTATATGGTTCAAACGAAGGTGCCAAGGTTTGTGAGTTCATAACTGCAATGGATATTCGCATAGAACCTGCCGTCTCCGCCTTCGTCTCTTCCTCTTCCTCTACGGTATTGGCTTTCGTAATTTCTTTATTTGCATCTGTCCAGGTAATAATTATGTTGTTATCATTCGATGCATGACTGTCCGCATATACAAACTCCTGCATATCACAGGTCGTATCATCTTTCAATAGGCGCGGAACAGAAAATGTACCATAAGAAGACTCGAAGCTGTAGTAAATCCCATTATTGCCTACTTCGTTTTCAGGGTTATCAAGCGACATCACCAGCATTTTTCTTGATGTATTCGGTATCTGCACTAATTTAGTTTCACTGAATACCCCCATTCCTCCTATTAGTTCTATATCATCTTTACTCTCTGCTGCAGATACCCCTGTCGGTATCAGTCCCATCATCAATAATAAGGCCAGACCAAGTGCCTTAATTCCTGTTCGTTTTTTGATATTTTTTTTGATCATATGAATTCCCCTCTTTCTTTTAATATTAAACGACCGTTCGGTTATGATTAATATATCATAGGTCTACAACAAATTCAAGAATTGTTTAAATAGCAAAAACCCCGATTATATCGAGGTTTTACTAAAAACATTTTCAAAATATTTTCCTGTTTTCATATAACACTGGATGGAGGTGGATTCGAACCACCGAAGCAAGATGCAGCAGATTTACAGTCTGTCCCCTTTGGCCACTCGGGAATCCATCCATATTCTTTTATATATTTATATAAAAGAAAAAAGCCGATAAACGGACTCGAACCGTTAACCTGCTGATTACAAATCAGCTGCTCTGCCAATTGAGCCATATCGGCATAAACAAAAACTCCCCGAGTAGGGCTCGAACCTACAACCCTTCGGTTAACAGCCGAATGCTCTACCATTGAGCTATCGAGGATTATATATGAGGTGCATATTCTTCAACCATGCTATCCGCATGTCCGATTCATCATGCTTCATCTCGTCTCCACTACGTTTCGACTCGATGTATAACATTCGTCATATACTCGCTCTGCCTGTCAGATATATGAATGCAAGCATTCATATCTGCCATTCATAGCTCGTGCATGATTCATGTACCTTCAAAACATCATACAAAAAGTTCTTTCCAATCATTTCTCCATTC